>Ga0137418_10001420_pt1 | contig 22092 bp, 23 predicted proteins | sample CZODoug3_1_2_16f_FD_122242 | JGI IMG/M metagenome (GOLD analysis project Ga0137418, IMG submission 122242) | Vadose zone soil fungal communities from Angelo Coast Range Reserve, California, USA - CZODoug3_1_2_16fungal (Hybrid Assembly) | ecosystem: Environmental > Terrestrial > Soil > Vadose...
TTCATCAAGGACGCTCTTCGTCAGTTGACCGCGGGCCGCTCGGCTTCCGTGCCGAACGTTTCGCTCACGGACAAAGCAGTCAAGAGCGCTGGTTTCGGGAATCTCGTGAATCTGGCAAGGAGCAACGGCTAATGGCATACAGCGATAAAGTAGTCGATCACTACAACAATCCCCGCAACGTCGGCAGCATGCCGAAAGAAGACCCTAACGTCGGCACGGGTCTCGTCGGCGCGCCGGAGTGCGGCGACGTGATGAAGCTGCAGATGAAGATCAATCCCGATACCCAGGTCATTGAAGAAGCCAAGTTCAAGACCTTCGGCTGCGGATCGGCCATCGCCAGCTCCTCGCTCGCCACCGAGTGGGTGAAGGGCAAGACGGTCGAAGAGGCGCTTTCGATCAAGAACACGGACATCGTGCGCGAGCTCTCGCTCCCGCCGGTGAAGATTCATTGCTCCGTGCTTGCCGAAGACGCCATCAAGGCCGCCATCGGCGACTGGAAGAAAAAGAACGGCATTGCCGTGCCGGTTGCGGAAAAAGCGTCGCACTAAGCGTTCTTGAGGTGTCAGTCGCTTGAGGTTTGTAGGGGCGCAGCATGCTGCGCCCGTGCTTGGCAAGATTGGCGCTGTTAGGCGACAGGGGTATTTGAAAATGGCAACAGAAGTCGCAGCTCCCAGCATCGCTAAAATCCACCTGACCGAGCGAGCCGCGCAAAAAATCCGCGCGCTGCTCGAAAAGGACGGTGTGTCTCCCGAAGTCGGCGGCCTGCGCGTCGGCGTGCAGGGCGGCGGCTGCTCCGGCCTCTCTTATGCCATGAGGCTGGACACGCAAGCCCGCGACCGTGACAAGATCTTCGAGGAATTCGGCGCGCGTATTTTCGTCGACCCGAAAAGCTTCCTGTACCTGAACGGCACGACGCTCGAGTACGAAGAAACGCTGATGCGCCAGGGATTTGTCTTCCAGAATCCCAACGCGGCGCGCAACTGCGGCTGCGGCAGCTCTTTTACGGCGTAGCAGTGTCGAAGGACTCCTGCTATTTCGATCTGTTTGGTCTGCCCCGCAAGCTCTGGATCGAGATGGGCGCTCTTGAGCAAAAATTCCTGCAACTGAGCTGGAAGTTCCATCCAGACAATTTCGTTAACGCCAGCGAGGGTGAGCGCGAGCTTTCTTTGAAGCGCAGCTCGGAATTGAATGATGCTTACCGCGTTCTCCGCGATCCCGTGGGCCGCGTGGAGTATCTGCTGAGTCTTGAGGGCGAGCGAAAAGAGGGAGAGAAAAAGCAGCAGGCGCCGCCCGAATTGCTGGAAGAAGTCTTCGAGCTGAATGAATCGCTTGACGAACTTCGCGAAGCCAAGGCATCGGGAGCCGATCTCGCTGCGTTGAAAACACGCCTTGAATCTGCCGAGAAGGGTTTTCAGGTAAAACTCGGCGAAGTTGACGCGCAGCTTCAAGCCGCCGCGCACGAATGGGATGCCGCTTTGCAAGGAGAAGCCGCCACGCGAAAAAAAATCATGGCGAAGCTGAACGATTTGCTGAATCGCCGCTCGTACATTCGGAATCTGGTCACCAACGTTCAAAAGGAGTTGCTGTAGCTCAGGGCTTAATGCCTGAGGCTTTTTCGACAGTACTTGGCAATCATGGGACGCATCGTAGGAATCGATCTAGGAACAACAAACAGTCTCGTGGCGTACACCGACGCGCAAACTGGCCAGCCGAAGTGTATCACTGGCCCTTATGGCAGCACGCTTTGCCCTTCGGTAGTCAGTCTCGACGCGGATGGAACCATTGTTGTAGGCGAGGCCGCCCGGAGAAGGCTCCTCACTCAACCCGAGCGCACCATTTATTCGGTCAAGCGCCTCATGGGTCGCGGTCCCGCCGACGTTCAAGATGAGTTGAAGCTTTTTCCATTTCGCATTGATCCATCGAGCAAGAATGTCATCCGCGTTATGCTCGGCGAAAAGGTTTTCACGCCACCCGAAATTTCCGCCTTCATCCTCCGCGAACTGAAGAATTGGGCCGAAGCCCACTTCGGCGAACCTGTCGACCGCGCCGTCATCACCGTCCCAGCCTATTTCAATGACGCCCAGCGCCAGGCCACCAAGGACTCCGGCAAAATTGCCGGCCTCGAAGTTCTCCGCCTCGTCAACGAGCCCACCGCCGCCGCGCTCGCCTACGGCCTTCACGAAAAACAACGCGGCAAAGTCGCCGTCTACGATCTCGGCGGCGGCACTTTCGACATTTCCGTCCTCAAGCTGATTTCCACTACTGACGGCGATATCTTCCAGGTTCTTTCCACCAACGGCGACACGCACCTAGGTGGCGACGACATCGACAACCTGCTTCTGGAAGAGTTCCTGAAAAATAAGATTACGCAGTCCATGCCCGCTTACGATTTGACCGCCGAAAATCGACAGGAGCTGCGCCAGGCTGTGATTGCTTTGAAACACGAATTGAGTGAAAAGAACGAAGCCACGCTGCGGGCGACGCGCCCGGATGGTAGTCGGTTCGCTTGGCTACGCATTACCGACGCCGAGGTGCAGTCCTTCATTCGTACCCGCTCCGAATTAGAACGCCTCATGCAGCCTGTTGTCGACCGCACGATGGGCCCTGTCAAGCAAGCCCTTGCCGATGCGCAGCTCAAGCCCACCGAGATGGACGAAGTCGTTCTCGTCGGCGGCACCACGCGCACACCGTTGATCCGCCGCACCGTGCAGGAATTGTTCGGCCGCAAGCCGCACGTTGAGCTGAATCCCGACGAAGTCGTCGCCCTCGGCGCCGCGGTCCAAGCCAACATCCTCGATCAGGGCGTGAAGACAATGCTGCTGCTCGACGTCACGCCCCTCTCCCTCGGCATTGAAACCTACGGCGGCGCCATCGCAAAAATCATTCCGCGCAATTCCACAATCCCTGCCAGCGCCCAGGAACTCTACACCACCGGTGTCGACAATCAGACCGGCATCGACATCCACGTTCTCCAGGGCGAGCGCGAGTTGGCGAAAGACTGCCGATCGCTGGCCCGTTTTACGCTCAAGGTTCCGCCAGCACCCGCCGGCCTGCCGCGCATCGAAGTGAAATTCCTCATCGACGCCAACGGCATCTTGCAAGTGGGCGCCAAGGATCTGCGCAACGGCGAGCAGCATTCCATCGAAGTCCAGCCCAGCTACGGCATCAACGATTCCGAAATCGAGCGCATGCTCGAGGAATCCATTGAATACGCCGAGCAGGATTTCGCTGAGCGCCAGGTCATCGAAGCACGCACCGAATCCGAATCGATCCTCGCCGCGACCGCCAAGGCCCTGGCAAATCCACAAGTCTCCGTTTTGTCCGCGGAAGAAGGCGCGAAAATCGCAACTTCGGTTGCAGCATTGAAAGAGGCCGCAGCCGGCAGCGATTATAAATTAATCCGCAAGCGCATCGACGAACTGAATCACGCCACCGAGCATCTTGCGGAGTTGCTGATGAACTCAGCCGTTTCGTCCGCGCTCGAGGGCCGCAAGCTGGCCGAAGTTTAGATTTTCTTTGTAGGGGCGCGGCATGCTGCGCCCCCGCTTGGCGCGATCTCAGCGCCTCAAGAATCAGGGGGAGACAAAATGGGCGGCAGCAACCCATACATCGAAGAAGTAAAATATAAACCCGCAACGAAGAAATACAGAGTCACCTTTCTTCCCAGCGGCAAATCCATCGAGGTCGACCCGGAAAAAATTCCCTACGGCCACAACGGCCTCCCGGGTAGCATTCTCGACATCTCCGAAGGCCTTAAAGCCGGCCTCGACCACGCCTGCGGTGGCGTCTGCGCCTGCTCCACGTGCCATGTTATCGTGCGCGAAGGACTCGAATCCTGCAACGAGGGCACCGATGCCGAGTTCGACGAACTCGACGAAGCTCCCGGCATCACGCCCAAGTCGCGCCTCGGCTGCCAAACCGTTCCCGATGGCACCACCGACATCGTCGTCGAAATTCCCGACTGGAATAAGAACTACGCCAAGGAACTCGATCACTGATTCTGTGTAGCGGCGGGTTAACCCCGCCGTCTTTCTCTGCGAACTCGGTTTCCGCGGTGTTAAATCTTTTCCTGGAGCAGACATGCCGCCAACCTTCGGTTGGGACAATTTCGAAGACATCGCCATCGGCCTCGCCGACAAATACCCGGACACCGATCCCCTCACCGTCCGCTTCACCGACATGCACAAATGGATCACTGAACTCACCGGCTTCTCCGGCGACCCTGCCGCGTCCAACGAAGCCAAACTCGAAGCCATCCAGATGGCTTGGCACGAAGAGTTTCTTGACCGCCAGGGTTAACCAATGCAACCTACGGCGTGCCCGCGCCGTCTAACCATTCCGGTCAGACTCTCTTCTCCTTGGGGAGGCCGCTCATGAAGCGCATTCCATTCCTGCTGCTCTCAGGATTCCTCATCCTTCCAAGCTCGGTTTCTTTAGCTCAGACGCCGCAATCTCCTCCGCAGCAAACACAGAGGCCGCCAGATGGCGGCACCCGTGAAGTCCTGATTAGTATTCTTATCCCCTCCTTACCGAACGCGCCCTTCACCGCCATAGTGAACACGGAATGGATTCGGCAGCTCCCGGACGGCAGCAGCATCACCTTGAAGAATCACCGCGCCATCGCCCGCGACGCCGCCGGACGTATCTTCCAGGAGCGCCGCGCGCTCGTTCCTGACGACGGCAAGTCTAAGTCAGGTGTTACGCAAATCGAGATCAGCGACCCAGTTTCGCACGAACTCTACATTTGCATTCCGTATGAGCGTACCTGCCAGTTGGAAGAATTTTCCGCGCCGGAATCCATGCCCTACGGCGCGCCTGGCAAGCCTCACATGGTGCAGGGTGCATCCTCGGAATCGGAGGACCTCGGCAAGCAATCCATCGGCGGCCTCGAAACCGCCGGTACGCGGGAGACTACGGTCATCCCCGCCAACACGATTGGTAACAACAGCCCGCTCATCTCGAAGCGAGAGTTTTGGTTTTCGCCGAAGCTTGGCGTAAACCTCATCAGCAAGCGGCAGGACCCGTTGTCGGGCGCACAGAATTTTGAAGTTTCCGACATTGCCTTGGGTGATCCCGACGCCAAACTCTTTGAAGTGCCGAGTGGCTTCAAAATCTTGGACCTGCGCAAGCCGCTGGAGATATCTTCGCCCCAGGCTGCCTCGCCCAACTGACGAGCCAAATCTCTGGCGTGCTTGTTCGTGCGCGTTATTTCCCGTATCCTATTAATGTCGTAACCACAACAACTGTGGCGCTATGGTGCAACGGTTAGCACGTAGCCCTTTCAAGGCTAAAATACGGGTTCGATTCCCGTTAGCGCTACCAATTTTCGCTCGCTAAATTCATCGCTTTCCTGTTTATCATAGGCGTGAACGCTCGCAAGTCATCATCCGCCTCGGCGTCCCCAGACGCGCCGCTGCACTCATTCGAGGAGCCACCTTGAGCTACGTCGAAAAGCATCTCATCCCGGGCGAGGCCGTCCAGTACCAGACCAAGCTGCATTGGATTGTGATGCTAGGGCATGTCGTCATCGCGGTCGTTTTCGAGCTGCTTGCCATAACATTCCTAGTCGCAGCGTTTTCTAGGCCAGCGGGAGCCAAGAGCATGCCTTCGCGCGGCGCTGTCTATTTGGGGGCTTTCATTTGCCTCCTCGTCGGAGCAGTCCTCTTTTGCATCGGTCTGTTGAAGCGCAATGTCACCGAGATGGCTGTCACCAACAAGAGAGTCATTGTAAAGACCGGCCTGGCGGAACGCCGCACCACCGAAATTCTCCTCTCCAGGATTGAGAGCGTCGTGGTCGATGAGCCAGCCATCGGAAGAATCCTGGGCTACGGAACGGTGATCGTGCGCGGCACCGGAGGCACGCCCGAAGTTTTCGAGAAAATCTATCGTCCCTTGGAATTCAGAGAACAAGTCCAGCGTCAAATCGCCGGCGAGCCAAAATCCGCCTGAACAATTTCGTTTTGCATCGGCTATGCTGGAAATGACAAGCGCCTGGAAGTAAAATCTAGCACGGGTGAAAGTTTTGCCCCACGGACAAACTATTATCGAAAAGCCGGTCCTCACCAACCGTTTTGTGGAAGCGCTGGGTTATGCGGCGGAACTGCACCTGCACCAGCGCCGCAAGGGCAAGGGGCAGCCGTACGTCGGCCACTTGCTCGGCGTCGCCGCCATCGTCATTCAACATGGCGGCGGAGAAGACGAAGTCATCGCGGCGTTGCTTCACGACGCCGTCGAAGACCAGGGCGGCCTCCCGCGCCTCGATGAAATCCGCGAAAAATTCGGCGAACGCGTGGCGCGCATCGTCGATGGTTGCACGGATTCCTACGAAGCTTCCGGTGAGAAAAGGGAATGGGGCGAAAGAAAGCGCGCTTACATCGAAAAGGTCGCGCGCGAACTCGAAGACGTCCGGCTGGTTTCCGCCGCTGACAAACTGGCCAACGCCCGCGAAATTCTTTCCGATTATCGTGCGGAAGGCGATGCTGTCTTTCACCGGTTCAGCGGACGCAAAGACGGCACGCTCTGGTATTACCGTACGCTGGTCAATGTATTCCGCAAAGCTGGCTCAAGTGCGCTGATCGACGAGCTCGACCGCGTCGTCACCGAACTCGAGCATCTCGCCAAGTAGGGGCGCAGCCTGCCGCGGCGGCCGACCCTGCCGCTCAAAATGTCAACCGCAAGCTCGCTGAAACGCTCCGCGGCGGGGCGACCGAAGTTCCGGAAAACAAACTCGCGAAATTGATCACATTGACGCGATCCGTCAAATTCGCGCCCTCCACTTGCAAAGTTGCGCTGCGATGCTCTTTGCTGTAGACCACCGCGCCAGCCCCCACATCGAACGAAAAATTCGGCTTCACGCGTCCCTTGGCAAAATTGACTTCGTTCACGATCGCTGCGCCAAACTGGCTGCGGAGAAAATTGATGTCCAAGTTTGCGGCGGCATTTATCTCCACAGGCAATCCGCTGCCGTACTGCGCCGAGGTGGCGAACCATAGCCGCTTTGAGGCTTGATAGCGCACCCTGGCCCTCGCTGTATTCCGCTGGTCCTGCGACACCGCGAATTTGCTCGTATCCGTAAGCGCATTCGAGGCCTCATCGCCCAGAAACAATCCGCCGGTGATCGGCCCCTGTCCGATACCCGACTGATTTGCATAGCTTAAATAGCCGGAGAAGCGGCCCCATTGCGGCACTTCCAGGTGAACTTCTTCTCCGAAGATCCGCGCTTTGGCGAAAGCAATCGGAAAGCTGACACCGGTGTCCAGCAGGACATCGTCATCCGAATAATTGTGAAAATCACGGCGAAAGATGTTCGCATCCAAACGCACTTTGCCCAAGAATGATTTCGTCAGTCCGCCCTCGTAATAATTTGCATTCGCGGGACGTACCGGCAATCGCAAGACCGTGCCGCTCGCGGAATCGAACTCTGGCGAACTCGCGAGCAAGAGATTTTCCATCGCCGGCGTCTGGAAGACGCGGTCGTAGGACGCGTGCAGGAGCAAATTAAGTCCCGGGATGTACCGCGAAACGCCGAGGCGCGGGCTCAGAGCGGATTCATGAACCACAAATCCATAGTGATCGAAGCGCAGTCCCGCGCTGACGTTCCAATTGCCGCGATGCCATTGATCCTGGAGGTATGCAGAAGGTTCAACGTCCCAGCGACGATCCGCAAACTGCAACTGCTGCTGAGTACCGGGATCAAACTGCGAAGCGTCGGTAATACTGTATTGCAGCGCCTCGTGCACCGGGCTGAAAATACCGTCCACTCCAGCCTTCCAGTCATGATGCCCGTGATGTCCCGCGAGGTCTCCGCGGACGTAGCCCTCGCGGTAGCCGCGATCCTGCGAGACGATGACCGGCGTCGAAGAAGGATTCGAAGTCAACGTTGCGCTCGAATCCCGTACACTGCCGGAAAAACTCAGGAACAGGCTTGGAGAAATCGTGTGCTGGAAATAGATCTGTCCGGTGGTTTCGCTGTTGGCGATGTCCTGCCGCTGAAGCGCCTGCTGTTGCACAAGCTCGTTTGGAACCAGGAAACGCACCTCATTGCGAATCAGCGTGATGCGCAGCCGGTCGCGGTCGGAAAAGTCTCTCTCGTAAGAGGCCGAAAAACCGCCCGCACTTGCACGATTCGTGAAATTCTCCAGCACCGGCGGGTCCAAATAGCGGTTCGTGTGAAATCCATCGCCGCTAAAGGAAAAGCGATTCTTGCCCGCCGCGTAAGAGAGCGCTGCGGAGCCGGCAACCGTTGAAAAACTCCCGCCCCCTGCATTGATCTGCCCGTGCATCCCACCAGGCATATCTTTCGCGGTTGTGACTTCGATGATTCCGCCCAGTTTCCGTCCATATTCCGCTGGAAAATTCGCGGTCAAAACGCGCATGGATTCAACATCGTCCGCGTCAAACGCCGGCGCGAACGCAGGAGAGCGGTTCTGCGTCAGCGGCAGCCCATCGAACACATATTGCACATCGTATTCGGACCCTCGCGGGTGCAAGGTACCGTTTGCTTCGTAGAGCCATCCAGGCTGATCGTTCACCAGATCCGAGAGGCTACGGCCCGGCTGGGCAGAAAGCTGCTCATTGATTGCTTGCTGGCCAATGGAATAGAGCGACCCTGTCCGGCTCTGATCCACCAGTGTCGCAGAGTCGTTTACTTCCACCTGAGTCCTAACCGTCTCAACGCCCAGCGTGATCGAAGCGCGCACGGGCACCTCCGAGCGGATTTCGATGAGGTTGCTCCATGGCGCAAAACCTTCTGCGTGAAAACTCAGCCTGTAAACTCCAAAGGGGAGATCTTGCGCGACGTAGTGACCGTCCGCAGCCGTCTCGAAAGTTCTTCGAAATTGGTTGGCTGCGCTGACCAGTTCGCCCGAGAGGGCGACGGCAGCGCCCTGAGTGTCGCGCACCTCGATATGCAGTTCGCCGCGCGCGCACTGCGCTTCAGCGCTCACCGCGCTTAGGAAGAGAAGTGCAACAACTCCCGGGAACCGGATTGTTTTACTTGCGAACATCTTTCTTGATCGATCCAAATGAAAGCAGTAGTTTTTGGTCCGCTCGATGGGCCGCACTGCAAGACGCCAAAAGCCGCTACCACTTCACTTTATTACGTTAGCATGGAGCCCACACCACCCACGAACTCGATGCCCCAGCAGGCGGCAAAATAACAACACTTCTCCGCAATTTTCTGCGCTTGCCGCACTCGCCGCCTTTCGGCAAAATACTGTCCGGCTCCGTGTACCCTTCAATGACTATACCGACCGAAAAGACCGGCGTGCTGTTCACCATCGGCCATTCCAATCACGAAGCCGGAGAGTTTCTCTCCTTGCTCAGCAATCACGCGGTGCAGACTCTCTGTGATGTGCGCAGCCGCCCCGGCAGTTTGCGCTTCCCGCAATTCAACCGCGACCCTTTGGAGGCGTTGCTTGCATCTGCCGCTCTGCGGTACGAATTCTTAGGCGAAGCCCTTGGCGGGCGGCCAGCTGACCCGCGCGCGTACTATTCTGACGGCCGCGTCGATTACGGCGCCCGCCGCAAATCCCCGGAATTCACCGCGGGGATCGATCGCCTTGTGGAACTGTCGCGCGCGACCAGCATCGTTTTAATGTGCGCCGAAGAAGATCCCCTGCAGTGCCACCGTTTCCTGATGATTTGTCCGGAGCTGCTCGCGCGCGGCGTCGTCCCTGTTCACATCCGGCGCGGCGGGATTCTTGAATCGCATCTCGATGCCGAAGATCGACTTCTTGAGCTGCACGGCCGCACCGCCTTTGCCACCGGCTCCCTCTTTGTTTCCGAACGAGAGTTAGCAATTGAAGAAGCACTTCAGTTGCAGGCCAGAGAATTCGCTTTTCGCGCCTCTCCGGAGGCGATCGAGTATTTCTGAGCGCCATGGACTATCTTCTCTGCACAATCGGTTTCGCTGGAAAAACCGCGCAAGAGTTTTTCGTCTTACTAAAGGAAGCGGGAGTTGAGCGGCTCATTGATATTCGCCAGAATCGCGGCGGGCAGCTCTCCGGTTACGCCAAGCATCCGGACCTTGCATTCTTTCTAAAGGAAATTGCAGGCATCACCTACGTTCACGAACCTCTTCTCGCCCCCGCTCCCGAGCTGCTCAAGTCCTACCGCAAAACCAAAGATTGGCTCGGCTACGAAACCGTTTTTCTCTCGCTGATGAATGATCGCGGCGTTCCGGAGGTTCTTGACACATCGACCTGGCCTTCCAGGTTTGTTCTGCTGTGCTCCGAAGCTGGGCCTGAAAAATGCCACCGCCGGCTTGTGGCTGATCTCCTAGCGGCGCACTGGCGCGGCCAGGGACGCCAAGTGGAAATCCGTCATCTTGTTTCTGCCCCCGCAAAGCCGTCGAAATCACGGCGAAAAAAACTCGGAGTGGCGCCATGACCAAGCTGCTCATCACCGAAATCACGCGCATGGGCCCGGCCTTTTGCGTGATCGGGCTGCAACACGAGAAGGAAAAAATCCAATCCATCCGGCCCGTGCCGGCCACTGCCAATGGCTGGTTACACTTTCCGCATCAGCGCGGAGACATCCTGGAGTGCGCGCTCGCGCCATTTCCCGCCGCGAAGCCGCATATTGAAGACCGCACGGCAACGCGCGGATTTCAGAAAGCGACCTCCGTGGCCGAAGGCGAAACCGTCTCGTATCTTCGAAAAGCGGAAATGGCGAATTCCTTGCCCGATCTTTTCGGCTGCGCCGTCCACGAAAATAGGAAAGGCGCGGGCCTTCACGTGATGCCACAGGAAGGCAAACGCTCGATTTGCGGCTGCGAGACCCAGAACCTTCGGCTGGAACTTTACGCAAACGAACTCCGCGCGACGCTGGCGCTCCCTTCCGGAGAAGTTTTGCGCGATCTTCCGGTTGTCGACCGCGACTGGCGCGACTTCATCGATGCTGCTCTCTCTCCCACGCGTGGCGCCAATCGCAACGCTCGCCTCGAGCGCTTCTTGAATTCTCAGTTTCACTACAAGATCATGTCTTGTCCGCATCACTTTATCCGGCTCGGCCTTACCAGGCCGTTTCAAGAATTCTGCTGGTTAATGCTGGACACTTTGTTTCCGCTGCCCAAAGCAGAGTGGCTCGAGGAGTTTTGATGGCGCCGTCTTCCATTTCTCAAAATGACGAGAAGCATCGCCGTCTGCTGGAGGATTGTTTTCGCCGTGAAGCCGGGACTTCTGCCGCAATCCCCGACGACGACGTGGACCTCGTCGAGACCGGCGTTCTCGATTCGATGGCTTGGGTCAGTTTCCTCCGCGCCATTGAGACCGCCAGCGGCGATGCTGATCTTGGCATTAATCTGAATGGACAGGCCGCGAGCTTCGCGGTTTTGTTGGCCGCGCTGCGCGATCCCAATTCTGGCGCTGCCCCGACGGAGCGCTCGGAAGGAATTGGGCATTTCGCGACGGCTGTCGCACCTGCCTTCGTCATGGCATCGGCCTCGGCCTTAGGCTCACGAATCATTGCAGCCGAGGAAGTCGATCGCGCGTTTGGAATGCCGGTGGGCAAGCTTCGCGGGCGCGCTGGCATCACGTCGCTCGCTTACGCTGCTGAGGGCGAAAACGAATTGGTCCTCGGCGCGCGAGCAGCGGAGGAAGCGTTGCGCTCTGCTTCTTGCGGCGTTCAGCAACTTGACTGGATCGTTGCTACCAGCGAAACGCACCATAATTACCCGCCGCTTTCGGCGCAGCTTCATTCCCGTTTGCTCGCCAGAGAAAACTGCGCCGCACTTGACGTAGGCGGCGCCTGCCTGGGTTTGCTCAATGCCCTCGCTGTTGCGCAATCACTTATAGGTTCCGGGCAAGCAAAAAATATTCTCGTAGTCACTGCTGATGTTCATAGCCGCACGCTCACCCCTGGCCGGGTGGCCGGCGAATTTGGCGGCTTATTCGGCGACGGCGCAAGCGCTTTCCTGCTTCGCGACAACAACAGCAATGGCGCAAGCGGAGGGTACCTGCTCGGAGAATTTAGTTTTGGCTGCGCCGGCCAGTATGCCGCGGCCATTCAAGTCAGTGATTCGAAGGATGGAAACCTCCAGGTGCAGTTCGACGGAGAAGCGCTTTCTCGCGCGGCTATCACGCGCATGGAAAAAGTTCTTGCAGCGGTGGAATTGCGCAGCGGCATTCCTCGGACGTCCGTAGGCAGTTTTGCGACCCACCAGCCGAATCCGCGCCTGGTGACGCTACTTGCGAAGCAGTGCGGTGTTCCTAAAAGCGCGTTTCCGTCGGTGGCCCGAGTTTCTGGGAACCTCGGGTCATCCACTTGCGGCGCGGCCCTTCATGAATCATTGCGCAACGCTTTGAGTCATGCTCCCGGCGACCGACTGCCGATCTTTCTCGCTTCGCTCGGTCCCGGCCTTCTCTTCGGTGGTGGCTGGCTCACGCCTCACGTTTGAAGAAGTCGATTCGGATGCTGCTCGCGGTCAATAGCAGGATGCCTGTGTCACAACTTTCGATTTCCGGGTCACGTAAGAAAACGAAAGACCAAGAAGCCAAAAGCAAAGGAATTAGAAAATAGAGCTAGAAACTGAACACTCTCTTTACGGTGCCGGCCGCGTCCGAGCCGTGAAGCTAATGTCAGCCGCCGGCACAACGCATCCTTGCAGCGGCGGCCAGCCCGGATCGGTCATCACGTTTCGGCAAAGTGAGCCAATCGCGTTGCTGATTTGCGATGGATCGACGGCGCCATTCAGCGCCTCCGTGTACACCGTGTAACTGTGTCCGACGGCGAGCGCGTCAATTTCATAGCTGCCGTCAAATTGTGCCGGCCCAGGCGAAACGCAACTCCATCCAGCAAACGTCGCTCCCACAACCGCGCCGGTGCTTGCGTCCACGGCCACTACCTGCGCACCGAAAACTCCTGTCACACCTGGAGGCGAAGCCGGTAGAGCCAGCGGATTCGCAGGAAAAACGCGTCCGCTAATCACACCCTGGTGCACTGCATCTGTGGGATCGGCGTAGAGAACGCGCAATCCCGTGCGGTCATCATCGCTAAGCGGGCCATCAGGCTGCTGAGCCGTTGGGCGCATTCCGCTGAAGGTGCCGGGCGCCGGCGCGAAGGGAAACATGATCGCGCTCCAAACTGCGGAATGGCTGAAGCCGAGGAAGTGACCGAGTTCGTGGATCAAAAGTGATTCGAGATCATAAGCTTTCGGACTTGCGGCCAGCGCCAGCGGCGTGGCATACGCCATATTTGAATCGCTTGGATTGAAATAAATATCCGCGTCGAGAATTTGTCCCAGCTGAGTGGAAATCGCGCTGCTGCCTACTTGAACGCCGAGGCGGTCGGTGGTGATCACTCTGGTGAACGCGAGCACGCCCGGTGTGAAGGCCATGTCCGCCTGATCGAAGCAAATGGAGTTCACACCGTCGGGGCCGCAGGCGGTCTGCGTGGCCGTGCGCGACAGCGGCGTGAATGTGGCGGGAACAAGTGTTGTTCCGCTGACGCCGCTCCACGCCGCCAACGACTGGGCAATCACCTGTTCAATCTCCGTCAGCCGTCCGCTTGCGGTCTGGTTCTGCGTCAGGATGGTCAGAGGATTTGAGTTCAACGCTGTGCTCCATCGAACGGCAATGCTACCTCCGGAGCTGAGCTGATGCGCGCGCACCGGGCAAGCCGAACCGCCCGACACGGATACCGGCTGACGAACGTCTGGCACGAGCATGTTGAAGGAATAGGCGTCCGCCAGCAGGGCAAAGGACATCGCATAAAACATCCCAAAAAGGATCGAGCAAATTCGTTTAACGCACAGATTCATTTTTTTCGCCCTCCCATTTTTAGGCGATTAAGGGGTTTTTTCTTCCAGCGCCTTCCGGAGTTTCAGCCGAAAAATGGCGACAGGCAGGTTCCGAATCCCGCCGTGCCGGAACTGACGCGTTCGAGGATCGAACACCGGGGCGGTGGCCGAATCTTGCGTCACGCGTTCCATCCCCGTTCGAGGATCGCAATCGATTCGAAACGTCCCTTGCGACCAACCCAGCACGCGAAACGGTTCGCCTTCGCGTCCCCAAAGAAAAACATATGCTTCCTCGCCCAGTCGAAACGCCGGCACTCCTTCGATTCGCGAATGCAGATTTCCGACTCTGCCGCCGAGCATGCGCACGCTGACCACGCCGGAGAGCAGGCCTTTGTTTACTTCCACCGTTTCAAAACGGGTTTCTGTCCAAATCTCACCGCCTTGCCAGCGGCTTTCCACGCCGATGCAGCGGAGCCGGGCCACGGCCGTAGCCTGATTCACGAGTTCCTCGAAGCGCAGGCGTGAAAGAGTTGTCGCGTTGGCAGCCACTGCGAGCAGCGCAAGACCCGCAAGGAATAAAATCCATAAGAATCGACGCCGTTGTACAAAGCTCATTTCAATTCACCTCCAGAACGCCGCTCGCAGCGGTCTTATCGAGATTTGTGTTTTGTATGAAAACCGTGCGCGCACCGGGCGATGCGGTTGCCGGGACTTGCAGCGTGAGATGGATGATTCCGAGGCCCGCGGGTTGCTTGGAGATAACCGCGACGTCGCCGGGCCCGGACACCGTGTAGCTCATGCTGGTGTCGAGTCCGCTCTGCGAAAAAATGCAAATGTCAGAAGTGGTAGTGCCGCTCGTGGGCCGCTGCAAGGGAATCGCACTGCCGCCCAGCGTGCACGCATTACTTGCTGTGTTGAATTGCCCCAACGCGCCGACGTTCAGGTCCACGTCGTTGCCCGGCACGGAAACTCCCGCCGTCGTCGGGTCTACGACCACGATGTCCTTTCCCGTGGCGACCGGAGCGCTGCCGCTGAGGGCAATCACTTCGTCCGAGACGTTTGGCGCCGCAACAATGAGCGACACAGCATTTGATTTTGTCCCGCTGGGGTTCTGGACCTGAATGGACAAGGTGCCGGCCACAGCTACGTCAGCAGCCGTTACCGGTGCGGTGCATTCCAGTGCGGAAGTACAAGCCGTTATACGCGATGTCCCGCCGATGAGCATGGCCGATCCCGGCCCGGGGCTGGATGGCGTGAACCCGCTGCCGTCGACTTTCAGAGTGAAGCCTTGGGCGGCGCCGGCGTACACGCTGGAAGGATGCAAGGTGAGGATGTTCGCGCCCGTGGAAATCGCCACGTTGGCAATGCCGGATTGAGACGTATCATCGCTGCTGATGGCCAAGACTTGAATCGCATCGGGAATCGGCGGGACGCTGGGCGCAGTGTAGATTCCATTGGCATTGATCGTCCCGCAGACAGCCGCAGACGAACACGCGGTGCCCTGGATTTGCCAGACAACGTTTTGATTGGCGGTCCCGAGCACCGACGCCGTGAATCCCTGCGCGGCCAGCGGCGCGAGCGTGATGCTTGCAGGTTGCACGGAAACGAGCACGTGATTGATCACCGTGATCTGCGTGCTCGCGCTTTTCGTGGAATCGGCCGCGCTGACTGCCGTGGCGCTCACGGGATTCGGGGAAGGAATGGCGCCCGGCGCAACGAAGTCCACTTGCGGCGTGGAGGTGCTCGTCACCGTTTGGCAGGGATTCGAGCCAACGACGCAAATCAGCCCCAGCGTTGTGTTTCCGCCCACAACTCCGTTTACGTTCCAGATGACTCCGGTATTCGACGTGCCGTTGACCTGAGCGCTCAACGTCACGCGATGATTCGCGGCCAGCGTTGCCGTGGAGGGAGAAACACCCATGTTCACTCCCGGTTGAATCGCGACAGTTGCTTGCGTTTTTTTCGATGGGTCCGCCTGCGGAGTGACGGTCACCGTGACGGTGTTCGGGCTTGGGGCCGTGCCGGGAGCTGTGTAGGTTGCCGAATCCGAAAGAGAATTTCCCCCCACCGTTTGCGTCGTGACCACCGTCAAAGTTCCGCAGGAACTGCCGCTGCACCCCGGGCCGCTTAACGCCCAACTCAACCCAGCATTGGGGTTCGAGCCGGGAACGGGCGTCAGCGTCGCGACGATTGTGGCCGTTGCTCCGGCTGGCACGCTCGCTGGCGCGGAGAGTTGCAGGGAAAAACTGCTGGTGATGGCGACGGCTACGGAAATCTGTTTTGAAGGATCGGCGACGCTTTGCGCAGTCAACGTCGCGCTTGCCGGCGATGGCAGAATTTGCGGCGCGGTGTACTTGCCGCTGGCATCCACCGTTCCGCACCCGCCGCTGCAAGCCGGGCCAGAGAGGCTCCAGCGCACCGCCGTATCGGGATGGCCGTTACTGGTGACCGTGGCTTGAAATGGCTGCGACGCGCCGAGTTCCACACTTGCGGGGTTCGGCGTCAAATTCAACGAGATATCGCTGGTGATTGCCAAACTACCGCTGCCGGATTTTGTTGAGTCGGCGTGGCTCGTGGCCGTGACTAGCACTGTCGCGGGTGAAGGGAGGTCGGCGGGCGCGGTGTAAACTCCGCCAGAAGTGATCGTTCCCTGTCCCGCGCTCCCGCCCTGGACGCCGCTGACGCTCCAACCAACCTCGATGTCGGTTGTGTTCGTGACCGTCGCTGCAAAAGTCGCCTGGCCCCCGAGGACCAACGATCCGCTTGCCGGCGTCACGGTGACCGTGATGGATAGAGGAGGCGGAGGTGGCGGCGGGGGAGCACTTGCTGAGCCGCAGCCAAGGGTCCACGCTCCCTCTGCAAGCAGCGCGGTGAACACAATTGTCCTGGTCCTGAAACTTTTTTCGTTGCGTTGCGAGAGGGACCGCATACCCTCCCAAAAGCAGGCAAAGGGCCAGCGAAGGGGGAGGAATTGGCGGAAGCAAATGCAGGATACTCAAACCACTGCGCCTTCAAGAAACTGCCTTGAATCAGCACTTTGGCGAGTTCCAAGAATCAGGCTTTGCCTTCCTGCTACCCGCTGAGTTGGAGCCCGACGAAGCCCTTGGACTTAGCTTCGTTCTGATTTGGAACCGGGCGGGTACAGTGCTGTTTCAATTCGGAACCGGTCGTTCGGACAAATTCCTGCGTTGACTTCCATCCTTGTCCCTCCAATAATCCGCGCATGCCTCGTCCCGATGCCGTTCGCCGCGTCAAGAGCTACTCCGCTGCCGACGGTTACGTTTATCAGTATTATTTTTTCGCAGGGGATCGTGCGCAACGGAATGGCGCTCTCGGCGGCGAATTCACTTATGTGGTTTCCGTCGATCGGAAATCGGCGTTCCCGTTCAAGATCTTCGTCAAGCAATCGGCGATGGAGGCTTGGGCAAAGGCAAATGGCCGTTCGCTGACGAGCAGCGAAGAATACGCGGTTGCCAAGATGCGCCTATTTCAGGCGTTCGATGAGGGCTTGGTTAAGCCGCCGCCGGACGGCCAACAACCTGGGGAAGTGTTCGTGGATGAATCCAACCTGGAAGAGATGCTTGGACGGTTGGGGATCTAGCCTGAATCCCCTCCAGCGTTAGGAAATCCATTTTTTCCCATCGAACCTATTCTCAAGTGGTGGCGTCTGGTTAGTTGTAGGGAGAGAGCGGGCGTTCGAGGCCCGCACGGGATAACCAATGCAGGAGCTGGTTCTGGTTCAACCAGGTCGCACGGTCGGCCGTCTTACGGCCGCACATGACAACAGCCGTCTTACGGCCGCACATAACAACGACCGTCTTACGGCCGCACATGACAAGGAGGAGGAGCTGGAGCACGGAACCGCCCAGGCTGAGACGCGGCGCGAGTTCGAGGAGCGCCTCGCCGAGTGCGGCCCGCTGGCCTATCGCGTGGCTCGCGGCGTCTTGCGCAATACCGCGGACGCCGAAGATGTGGCTCAAGAAGCGTTGCTGCGCGCCTATCGCCGGTTTGATCGGCTGCGCGACCGCACACGCTTTCGAGCGTGGCTCGTTCGAATTGCGTTTCGGCTCGCGCTGGACCGTTTGCGCTCCGGGAAACGTCGTGAACTGCGCGACACGCTTTGGTCGCAACCGGAATACCACCCGCCTGCCGCGAACGCCGAAGACATCGCCGCTTCGAATGAGTTCCAGGCGCATCTCGATAATGCCTTAGCGGAATTGCCGGACAAACTGCGGCTGGTCCTGCTGCTCGCGGCTATGAAAGGCCACACCATCGACGAAATCGCGGGCATTCTCGGTCTTTCCACGGGCACGGTGAAATCCAGAATTTTTTATGCACGAAGACAACTAGCGGAGAAATTGCGATGCCATGCAAACATTATAAAGAAGCGTTGATCGAAGCTGCGGCCAGCGCCGAACCGCAAGGTGATCTGCGGGCGCACCTCGCCGGGTGCGCTGATTGCCGCGCCGCATACGAACAGGAATGCTCCCTTTTTGCCTCCATCGACGCCGGCCTTCACATCACCGCCAACGCCCAACTTCCCAGCTCTCTTTTGCCGCGTGTCCGCGCCCGCCTTGATGTAGAAGCCACGCCACAGCGTCGTTGGATCCAGCCTCTGGTCTTTGCTGCGGCAAGCGTTGCTCTCGCATTTGCAATCTTTCTGTTTGTATGGCCACATTACTCAGGTCCTGATAACCAAGCGAAACAGACTCCTCGCATCCCGGTCAGCGAGCCACCAACGACCAATGATCACGACCAGAATTCTGTTCCAGGTACGCAAGCCGTTTCCTCCAACGTGAATAATTCCTACAGACAAGCGCGCTCCACCTTATCGAGCACCACGGCGTCTAGCCATCCAGAAGTCCTCGTTCCTCCTGACGAACGCGAGGCGCTTGCCCGTTTCGTCGCTACATTGCAGGAGCACGGCGACGTGGCCGTTGCCTTGGTGCCCCCGGCCCCGCAGACGAAAGACGAGCCGGCCAGCCTCGAACCTCTCCAGATCAAAGAGCTGGAGATCAAGACGCTGGAAGAACGGCAAACCGAAGTGTCGGACGGAGCAGGGCAGAGACGGTAGCGGATGGTCGAATCAATTTCGAATGAATGCGGAGGATAAAATGAAGAGACCGATGATTTCGTTGATGCTGCTGCTGTTTGGAGTACTCTCACCATTTTGCCTGGCCCAGGACAAGCAGAAAGCCGAGGATGGTCAGAAGGCAGAGGTGCGGACGACTCCCGTCAAAGTGCAGATCGTCTTCACGGAGTTCGAAGGCGACAAGAAGGTCAAGAGTCTTCCGTACACTCTCTACATCAACGCTCTTGACGCACCCGAATTGAAACCGGGCTGGGTCAAGCTACGGGTTGGAAGTCGTGTGCCGATTTACACTGGCGGCACCAAGGAAAACATGACTTACCTGGATGTGGGCACCAATATCGACGCTCGCTCCGCCTACGCTGGAGAGGGCCGCTTATTGCTCTATTTGAGAATCGAGCGTTCGTGGGTGGAAGGCGGTGTTTCCGTCCCCGTGGCGAAATCGGATAGCTCCGCATCGGAAACTTCAAGCGGACATTTCCAGGAGCCCATTGTCCGCCAGTTTGTGTCAGAGTTCGACCTGAAATTACGAGAAGGACAACCAGTCGAGAGCACTATGGCTACAGATCCCCTTAGCGGAAAGGTGCTCAAGGTGGACGTCAGCTTCACGATTGTGAAGTGATTCTTGCTGGGTATCAGATTGTCTAGACCAGATTCTTCAGAGCGGCGGATAAATCGGAGTGCGAAAATCGGTAGCCCGTTTTTTCTAATGCCCGTGGTATGACGCGCTGACTGGATAACAGCAGCGCGTCCGCCATTTCGCCCAGCGCGAGCCGCAGCGCAAACGCGGGTGCAGGGAAGAGCGCAGGCCGGTGCATCGCTTTCGCCAGAACTTGTGTGAATTCCGCGTTTTGCAGCGGCTGGGGCGACACTATATTGATCGGGCCCCTTGCGGCATTGCTCTCGATCGCAAATCGCAAAATCCCCGCGACGTCTTCGAGCGCCACCCACGACATCCACTGTTGCCCGGAGCCCAATTTTCCCCCAACTCCAAATTTGAACGGCAGCAGCATCTTCGGCAGCGCTCCGCCCTCCCGCGCCAAAATAATTCCGAACCGCGCCAGCACCACGCGAATCCCCAGCGCCTCGGCCTTCAACGCTTCCGCTTCCCACTCCTGCGTCAAACCCGCCAGAAAATCAGCCCCCGGCTTGCTCTCCTCGGTCAGTGTTTCGTCACCTCGATCGCCGTAAATCCCAATCGCGGAGGCCGACACCAGCACGCTCGGCCGCGCATTCATCTTTGCCAGTGCGTTTACCAGCGAGCGTGTCGTATCGATCCGGCTCGTGCCCAGCAACTCTTTCCGTTGCGTTGTCCAGCGCCCGTCCGCAATCGACGCGCCAGCGAGATTCACCACCGCATCGGCTCCAACGCCCGCGCCACCCAATTCTCCCGTCGCCGGATTCCATGCCACGGCGAATCCTTCGTTCGCTCCCTCGCCGGACGCACTCTGCGGCCGTACCAGCCGGCACACGGTGTGCCCAGCCCGCGCCAAAGTTTGTCCGAGCGCGCTTCCCACCAATCCCGACGAACCCGTCACCAAAATCTTCATTTTTCCTCTTTGCGTCCCGGTGTTACGCGCCAACAAAATTCCAGCTACCCTCACGCTACGCAACCGGTATCCTATGGTCAAGCCATCGAAACTTTCAAAATATATTGTGGTGATGAAGGTGTTGAATCAGTTGTAGGGGCCGCCCGCCGCGGCGGGCGGGCCGCTGCCACCCCTAACCAGGCTGCATCAGGTGCCGCTTGTCCCACTGGCCCCCTCACGGAGCACAGGTTACAATTCCCCTGTGCCACCCGTCTCACAAACAATTCGCGTCAAGGTCTTGTTTTTCGGCCGTCTCAAGGAACTCACTGGCCGCGCGGAGGATTCCATCGAGTTCGCAGACGCCACGACGCTCGAGCAACTCTTCGCACTCTACTCCGCGCGCCATCCCGATCTCGCAAAATACCGCTCCTCAGTCGTCGCTTCGCGCAATCAGGAATTTGCCGCCTGGAATACGCCTCTACGCGCCGGTGATGAAGTCGCCTTTCTCCCTCCCGTGAGCGGCGGCTGACGCATCCCCATGGCGACTCTCCCCCACGATGACCTCTACCAACTGGTGCGCGAGCCCATCGACATGGCCGCGCTGGCCCAACATGTGCGCGCTCCCGAAGACGGCGCCATCGTCACCTTCGACGGTTTTGTCCGCAATCAATCCCACAATCGCGCGACACTCTACCTCGACTACGAAGCCTACGAATCCATGGCCGTCGCCAAAATGCGCGAAATCGGCGCCCAACTTCACGAAAAATACCGCATTCACCGCGTCGCCATGGTCCACCGGCTTGGCCGCCTCGAAATCGGTGAAACCAGCGTCTTCATCGCGGTCAGCGCGCCGCACCGCGCCGCCGCTTTCGATGCCTGCCGTTTCGCTATCGACACCCTCAAGCGCACCGTGCCCATCTGGAAGAAAGAGTACTTTGCAGACGGCGCGGTGTGGGCTGACGGGGAACTGCCGCCCACGCCCGCGGCGACGCCCCGCTCAGAATCTGCATCATAACTTCCAATGTCGATGACACCCCTTCGCCCCCACGCCACATTGCTCTTGGCCGTCGCAGCACTCCTCATGGCCGGGTTCGCGTTCAGTCAGGACAAACCCGACCGTCCTCCCTGGGCGCAGAAGCCGAAGCCGGTCTCCACCGCGAACTCCAAATCCACTTCGACCGCGCCTCCGACGTCGGCACCAGATGGCGCGCCAGGAAAAATCGTTCAGCCTACGCCAGCCGCCTCTGGGGACGATTCGCAAGATCCTGCCGGACAGCGCGGCCGCATCCGCGTCAATGTAAACCTCGTCAGTGTTCTCGTCAGCGTCCTCGACGATAAAAACCGGCCCGCACCCGATCTCCCCAAGGAAGCTTTCCAACTCTTCGAAGAAGGCCTCGAGCAACAGATCAATAAGTTTGAGCCGGAAACTTCGCAGCCTCTGGATCTCGCGATCATGATCGACGCCAGCCTCAGCGCCCACAAGGAGATCAGCTTCGAGCAGGAAGCCGCCGCCCACTTTATCCGCCAAGTGCTGCGGCCCGGCGATCGCCTCTCCGTTTTCTCGTTTGATGAAAATGTCACGCAGCTCGCCGCGTTTTCCGATAACGTCCCCGTGCTGCAAGCCGCCGTTCGCAAAATGCCGGCTGGCGCAGGCACTTCGATTTACGACGCCGTGCTGCTCGGCTCGCGCGCGCTCGAGCGCCGTGGAGAAGACCGCCGCCGCGTCATCATCATGA
>Ga0137418_10001421_pt1 | contig 22084 bp, 17 predicted proteins | sample CZODoug3_1_2_16f_FD_122242 | JGI IMG/M metagenome (GOLD analysis project Ga0137418, IMG submission 122242) | Vadose zone soil fungal communities from Angelo Coast Range Reserve, California, USA - CZODoug3_1_2_16fungal (Hybrid Assembly) | ecosystem: Environmental > Terrestrial > Soil > Vadose...
CGACCCGGCGACCGGCGATAACATCCCGTTCGGCAACATCGCCGCGCGCGTGTACCCGGAGTGGGGATACGTCAACGGCGAGTACATGCAGGGATGGTCCAACTGGCACGCGCTCGTCGCGTCATTCGACAAGCGGTTCAGCAACCGCTGGCAACTGTCGGGCAACTACACGCTCGGGGAGGTGAAGGACTCGCAGGGCCCGCCGTGCCAGACGGTGAAAGGCCCCGACGGCAACGCGCAGTGCAATCCGATCACGTTCACGCTGCGGCCGGACGTGCAGGGCGAGTACAGCTACGCCGCCTTCGACCAGCGGCACCGGGCGGTGCTTAACGGCATCTGGGACGTCGGCCATGGGTTCCAGTTGAGCGGGCTGTACTTCTACGGCTCCGGCATGCGGACGACCGTCACCTGCGGCTCGTGCCAGGTGCGCGACACCGGTTCGACCAACGGGACGCGTCGTCGCGACGACGGAACCGTCATCGAGCGCAACAGCTTCGTCGGCACGCCGCTGCACCGGGTGGACGTGCGGTTCCAGCAGCGCATCCGGCTCGGCGGCCGCCGCTCGATCGACGGCATCCTCGAGGTGTTCAACCTCATCGATCACTCGAACTTCGGAACGTTCACGAACGATGTGGACAGCCCGCTCTACGGGGCGCCTGTCTACAACGCGGAAACGGCGTACGCCGCACGGGCGGCGCAGCTCGGATTCAGGATCGCGTTCTGAGCAGTGGGCAGTAAATAGGGGATCGTAGGGGCCGACCTTCAGGTCGGCCCTACGGTCGGTGCGAATCAATCCACCTCGCGATCACGTCCTGCAGTTCGCCGTATGTCGCTGCGATGGCTTTCGCTTGCCGCGACGGCGCGAGCGAGTGGTCGCCCTTCTCGACGACGTGCAACGTGACCTGGCTCGAGAGCGGCTCGAGCACACGGCGTAGTTCGTCCGGTGTTCCGAACGGATCGCGCTCGCCCTGCACGAACAGCATCGGCACGCGGATGTGCGACAGATGCGCCGCCCGGAGCTGATCCGGCTTGCCCGGCGGGTGCAGCGGATACCCGAGCAGGACGACGCCCGCGATGCCCAGCGCGCCGGCATCGTCCGCGGCGGCAAGATGCGTGGCGATCCGGCCGCCCATCGACTTCCCGCCGATGAACACCTCGTCGCGGCTGAAATGCGCTCGTGCGGCCGCGATGGCGGCGCGGTAGCACGCCTCGAGCGCGTCGGTGCGGTCGGGTACGCGGCGGCGCTGCTCGGTGTAGAGGAAGTTGAAGGTCAGGACGTCGACGCCTCGGTCGGCGAGCCCGTTGGCGAAGCCCACCATGAAGCCGCTCTGCTGGGAGGCGCCGGCGCCGTGCGCGAGGACCAGCGTGGCATCCGCGCGCGCGCCGCCGGCGGCGTGATAGGCAATCGCGCTGCTGGAGCGGCTCGGACTCTTCGGGCCCCCGCCGGGATCGATCTCGAATGTCAGGCGTTCGGCCACGCCTGATTGTTATCCGACGCCGTCGCGCTCGGCTCTCACGGCGACTTGAACGCCACGGCCAGGGCAAACCACGCAGACGGCAACTCGACGGATGCGGGTTGCCAGTCGAACGACGTCGCTCCGGCGGTGGAGTGGTACAGATGCGCGTAGCCGTCGGACGACTCGAACGTCGAGCCGTCAGCCTCTCCGGGATAGGTCACTCCGTCGAACAGGCATCCGGGCGCGGTGCAGTTGACGGGCGGACCGTGGCCCATCGGCAAGGTCGCAATGATCAGTCCGGGCGCAGTGCTCGAGATGTGCGGCGCGCCGAGGATGGTCGCGTTCGAGGCGTTCGATCCCGATGCTTTCGCGGCGGCGTCGAACGGGGCGGTCGAGGCGCCGGTGACGTCGTAGATCACGAACTGGACGAACGCGGCGCTCGCGTTGATCGCGAATTCCAGGTCAGGCCCGGTGGACGCGTTGGCGGCGTAGAGCATCTGCGGGTCCGTCGTGTCGACCGGCGGCAGGGTGACCTTCGTCCACGTGTTGCCCGGCGTCGAGGCGATCGACGAAATGTTCGAGTTGCCCGTCCCGAAGGACGTTGCGAGCACGAGCAGGTTGCCCGTCGACGGGAATTGCAGCTTCGCCGGGCTGCCCAGCCAGTACCCGTGATAGACGTGCGTCACGCGGATGCCCGGTGGCGGCGGAGTCCCAGCGGTCGCGCCCTTCAATGCGATCGCCAGCGAATTCATCGACCCGGACGCTGACGCCACCGTCATCGCCGGAGTGATGGCTCCCGGCTGGCTTTGCACCTTGTACTGCGCTGCCGACGCGCGGAGACGATCGGCCGAGAGCAGCGTAAAGCCGGTCCCCGCCGTGATGCCGGTGATGGTCGCGCCGAAATCGTTCGTGGTGACGTAGTTGTAGACGAGGTCGCCCGGGACGGAGGTCGTCAGGCTGCCCGCCGCGATCGCCGGATTCGGCGACGTGGCGCTGCCGCTGCTGCCGTCGAGCGCGAAGTTGACGGCGACGTTGTAGAACTCCGAGATCTGGGCCTGGAACCCGGACACCCTGGCGTCGAACGTCACGGTGATGTCACGCGTCCCCGCAGCCACCCCGGTCACGTAGAAGATGCGCGATCGGATGCCATTGCTGCTGACCGTTGGACCAGTGAGCCAGGCGTTTCCGCGGTTGTCGCCGATCGTCACCGTGCGGCCCGGCGCATCGGGATAGCGGATCCCCAGGATGACGCAGTTGTTCGCGAGCGCGGGGTCCGCCAGGTGGACGCTGAAGTTGTTGCCAAGCTCGCTGGGATCGTAGTTCGACGAGGTGGTGACGTGCTGAATGAGCGTCGGGATGGACGGCGCGCTGTTGTTGACCGTCACGGAAACCGCTGCGGACATCGCGGTGTTGTTCGACGTATCGCGGGCGACGGCGGTGAGCACGTGACTGCCATCCGATAACGTGGTGGTGTCGACGCTCGTCGTGAACGGCGCGGTATTCACCTCCGGGCCGGCGTTGGCGCCGTCGATCTGAAATTGCACGCCGGCGACCGCGACATCGTCCTGAGCGGATGCCGAGATGGTCACGGTCCCCGCCACCGTCGCGGAATCAGGCGGAGACGTAATGACCACGGACGGCGGCGCCGTATCCGGAGCGCCCTCGACGACGATCGTGTCGGTCGCGGCGGCGGACCAGTTTCCCGCCGCATCCTTGAATTGGGCGTAGACGGTTTTCGTTCCACTCCCCGGCGACAGCGTCCACGTCTTGCTCGGCCCAAAGGCTTCGGGCGATGAATACGACACGCCCGAATTCGAGAAGCGCATCTGGGTCACGGTGCTGACGGCGTCGGTCGCCGTCAGCGTCAAGGCGACGGTGGTGGTGTTCGTTGACGGTGCGCCATCGTTGATCGTGACGCTGCCGGCAGGCGCCTGATTGTCGACGACCACGTTGACGCTCGCCGAAGTCGCGGTGTTGCCGGAGGCATCCCGTGCTCTCGAGGAGAGGACGTGCGGACCGTTGCTCGCCGCCGTGGTGTTCCAGGTCACCGAATACGGCGCGGTGGTGTCTTCGCTGCCCAGGTTGGCGGCATCCAGCAGGAACTGAACGCCGGCAACCGCCGCATTGTCCGACGCACTTGCGGCCACCGCGACCGAGGTCCCAGCCAGGAAGGAATTGTTCGCTGGAGCCGATAGCGCGACGGTGGGCGCCACCGTGTCGGTGCCGGCGGTCACCGTCAGCGCGAACGTGGTCCTGCGAACGCGTCCTCCACCCGTCGCGGTGATCGTGATCGTGGACGTCGTCAGGGGTGTCGATCCCGCCGTAGAGATGGTGACGGTGGTCGAGCACGTCGGAGAGCAGGACGACCTCGAAAAGGTCGCCTGCGCTCCCGCCGGCAGGCCCGATGCGCTGAACGTGACGGCTCTCGTCGAGCCTGACGTGCGGGTTGCGGTCACCGTGTTCGACACCGACGCCCCGCGCGTCACCGATCGATTCCCGCCGTTGGCGAGGGCAAAGTCGAACGACGCCGCGGCCACAGTGAACGAGAGGGAGAAGGCTTCGAGAATCGCGATGGCCAACGGCGTCAGGAACCATCGTGATCGTGGCGTGCCGCTGCGAAGTCGTAGAGGCAAGGGATCTCCAGAGTCGCGAGCACCGGGACCAGTGCGGTTGGGATGACAGCCGAGGAGGGATCGTCGGCGGGAGGGAGTTCCGACACTATACCCCAGTCGACGGGCTCGACCGGACCGATGTGGGAATGCGGCGCAGGCCGCGCGCCTGCTCGGCGAGGTGGGGCGCGGCGTGGCGCGGGACACGGGATTGACCCTCCGGGCGATGATGCGGCGGCTGGGACGGCGCGGGTAGGCCTGGGCCGCCTTCCGCCGGCCCATCCTGTTCGGTTCCGTGGCGCAGCGCGTTTACCCCAGTGAGATGACGACGCTCTTCGTCCTGCTCGTGCTCGCCGCCATCGTGAAGCTCATGCTGGTTACGGTTTTCGCCGGCCTGCGGTACCGGCGCCGCCGCGACATGATGGCAGCGCCGGTTCCCGGCGATCCGAACGCGCTCGACCCGGAGTGGTACTCGGAGCCGCACCGGCTATAGGTCTGGCGGGTCCGAAGGACCCGCAGCGGAGGCGGAAAGGACTAGCCCCCTACGCTAGAAGATCGCAATCGGGTTGACCGGCGATCCGGTGCCACCTTCGACCGGCAGCGGCGCGAACGTGATCGCGAACTCGTAGCGATTCAGCCGTCGCGCCGTCTGCACGGCCTGCTCCAGGTCGAGGCATTCGACGATGTTGATGCCCATCCAGTTGAGCACGGCGACGTGAATCGGGTTCCGCATCCCCTCCCAGCCCGGCCTCGGGTTCCAGTCGATGTTGAAGTCGTGGCCGATGAACGACGGCAGCCGGTCGTGCATCCATGGAATCGTGTCGGCGTAGTAGCCGGCCACCGGCGAGTTCGACGGCCCGACGGCCGCGCGCCGCTTCCAGCGGCCGATGTAGAGCAGCGGGATGTCGCCGGGTCCAATCTTCACGCCTGACTTCTTCTCCCACGCTTCGAGATCCGCGCGACGGATCGGCATCGAGGGGTCGACGGTGTCAACGCCCTTGAGCTGCGCGATGTCGTAGAGCACCGCGCGCGTCGTGATGCCGTCCTTCCAGTTCATGATGCCGCCCTTGGCGCACCCGGTCTCCGCACTGAGGTTGCCCATCACCGGAACGCCGTTGTACATCTGGCCGTTCTCGAAGAAATGGCACCACGTGTCGATGTGCGCCACGGTCTGCCCGTGGAAGCTCACCTGGTAGTTGTCGGTCGTGCCGCCGTCGGTGATCCCGAGGGTCGTCCGCTTGAACAGGCCGTTCGGCCCGACGTCGGCCGCGACAACGTTCGGCTCCGCGTGGGCGAGCGACACCGCGATGCCGCTCTTCACGAGCTTCATCGCGTTCTGGACTTTTTCGGGCGTGATGAGGCTCGTCGTCCCCTTGCTCTCCTGGCCGACCGGCGCCCACTTGCCCCACGTCTTGAAGTCCTTGCGCCACTGCTCGTACTGCTGCCGCATCGCGGCCGTGTCAGGCGGCGGCGGTCCTGCGGGCGGCGCCTGGGCGGCCGGCGCCCCTTGTCCCTGGGCGGCGAGTGTGAACCCGCCCGCCAGTGCGATGAGCAATAACCCCGTGCATACAGCGATCGCGTGTAGACGTCGCATTGGCAGTCTCCTTCACTTCGAACGTCGGGCGTAGGCGTAGGCTGGTCGAGAAACGCAGGGGATTCTACCGTGGCACTGCCGTTGCTCGTCTCGAATCTGTCCACATGAGCCTCTCCTCGCGGCTGGTTCGCCTGTCGGTCGTCGCGCTGCTGGGCTCGCTGCCGCTTGCCGGCGCGTGCCGCGATTCCGAATCCGACGAGGCGCAGTTCCACCCGTCGACGCCGACGCTGACGGTCCCGCCACCGAAGGAGGTGCTGCGGCTGCCGAAGAAGGCGGGCTCGTACCGGTTCGCCGCGCTCGGCGACATGGGCCGCGGCGACAAGTGGCAGTACGACGTCTCGAAGCAGATGCAGGCGTTTCACGAAGAATTTCCGTTCGACTTCGTGATCATGCTCGGCGACAACATCTACGACGGCGCCACCCGCGACGACTACCACCGCAAGTTCGAGCTGCCGTACAAACCGTTTCTGGACGAGGACATCCCCTTCTACGCCGTGATCGGCAATCACGACGAACCGAACCAGCCGGACTACGAGCCGTTCCACATGGGCGGCGAGCGCTACTACACGTTCAAGCCGAAGGCACCGCTGCTGGCGAAACTGACGGACAACGACGTGCAGTTCTTCATGATCGACACGGAGAACGTCGACCGGGCGCAGCGCGACTGGCTCGCGCGCGAGATGAGCAAGTCGGAGGCGCGGTGGAAGATTCCGGTCTTCCACCGGCCGATCTATACGTCAGGCCGCTATTCGGTCTGGGCGCTCTGGACGCGGACGAGCCTCGAGCCGACGCTCGTCTCCCACGACGTCCGCTTCGTGCTGTCGGGGCACGAGCACTTCTACGAACGGACGAAGCCGCAGCAGGGCATCACCTACTTCATATCGGGCGCAGGCGGTTCGCTGCGCGCGCACGACATCCGCCCGTCGAGCCTGATGGCCGCCGGCTTCGACACCGACTATTCGTTCATGCTGTGGGAGATTGCCGGCGACGAGGCGTACTTCCAGTCGATCAGCCGCACCGGCGCGAGCGTGGATTACGGCGTCATCCATCGGGACGGCGGCCTTGAAAAGGGCCGCCCTACGAAGGGCACGGACCCGCATTCAGCATCCGAGTGACGCGGCCGCGGTACGCGTCGATCCACCTGTCGAGATCCTTGCCGTCGTCGGTCGCCGCGTAGAACTGCGGGAACCGCGCAGCCGAGAACCACTCGCGAAGCGCCGCGTCGCTGAACGACGCGAGCTCGCGTCCGACGCGCAGCCGCGCGGCATCGGAGACACGCGCGTCCGCGAACGTGGATCCGCCGTACGGGAGCCATCTCATGGAAATCGTGCAGGTCGCGCGGTCGAGCCAGATCGGCGTTTCGCGCCAGCGCGACAGGTTCACCTTCGGGGGGCCGAACGTCGAGCCCAGGTCGTTGAGCATCAGCAGAGGGTCGGCGCATGGATGGCCATCCCGGGCGCCAGCATCCATGCAGACGAGCCGCTGGTTTTGCGCTTTGTTGTCCCAGTGCGCGAGGAACACCGCCAGCAGGCGCAGCGCGTCGAGGTCGTCCTTCGGCGCCGAGACGTTCTTCAGCTCCCACCACGCCCACCCTTTTCTGTCGTCGTCTTCGATGGCCGCAGCGTCGAACTTCCGCTCCACGGCGGTCCATTCGAACTCGACGTAGTCGTCTTCAGGAGCAGGCGGCGCGCGGAACACGTTCAGCACGTGCATCGTGACGAACGGATTCCGCGGACAGCCGAAGCAGCGCAGCCGCGGCACCAGATACATCCGGTCGGCCGCGTACCCGAGCGCGGCGAGCAGGCGTGTCGCGGCGACCTCCGCGTGGATCTCGGGCTCGTGGCCGTACTTCACGCGGATTGTCTCGCCGCTCGAGAGCGTGCAGTCGAACTTGAACGTAGTGCCGTCGGGAACGGTCGGAACGAACTGGCAGTCGACGGATTCGCGTGTCAGCGTCCCCTGGGGATCGGGCGGCGCGGCCGTCAGCACGCGATGGTCGGGCGCGCCAAGACGCGTGCGGGCGTGGCCGAGCGCCTCGTCACGCAGATGCGTCGCGACGCCCGGTGGTTCGGGGTTCGAGGGTGCGTGGTTCGACCCGCGAACCATCGAACCTGCGAACCCGTCGAACCCGCGCACCGCGAACCCGCGAACCCGCGAACCACCGTCAGCCAGCGCCAGCGGGCCGACGGCGAGAGCGGCAACCAGGCCGGCGCAGGCAACGAGGGCCCGGTGGCTCACTCCCCGCGATTGACGCGGCTGATCTGCATCGCAAGGCCGCCGCGCACGGGAACGGGGGTCACCGCGTAGCTCGAACGTCCGTGCCGGCCGACGACCGTCCACCCCGTCGCGATGCCGATCGACGATCCCATCAGCACGTCGCTGAGGAAGTGCACGTTTTCGTGCAGCCGCGACGTCGCCACATACGAGGCGATCACGATCGTGGGCAGCCCCATGCGATAGCCGAAATGACGTTCGATGACGGACGCCGCCGCCCAGGCCGCTGCGGCGTGCCCCGACGGGAACGAGCAGCACACACCGGTCGGACGGTCGCGGCGCACGGCCAGCTTCGTTCCCTGCACGATCGCCTGCGACAGGATCTGCGCCCGCAGCAGGTCGAACCCCATGTGCGACCACTTGTTCGTGCGCGGGGACACGCCTTCGACGAGCGGCTGGTCCGGATCCGGCGGGACGACGTACCGGCCGATCGCCCACAGACCAATCGACACACCAGCCTGCGTATACGCCGCACCGAGATACTTGCCCGGCGCCCAGACTCTCGCGAGCCCCGTCTTGCCCACCAGGTGCGCGTTGACGTCGTCATCGACCGGATGCGCGAGCAGCGCCGACCCGGCGCCGATCCCCAGAATCACCCACGTCGACGGCCTGCGTGGAAACGCCTTGACGTCGCCCCACAGGTCGTGGCCGAGCGCGGCCCACCCGGTGTGCGCCGGCGTCGGGTGCACTTCCTCGTTCTGCGCCGGCAGGACGTCGGGCAGGGCGATGGCGATGGCTTCCGCAGCCGCGTGTGACGAGGCGGCCAGATCGCCGGCGACGACGGTGTTGAATGCGCGGGCGATGAGTGGGGACGAAACTTCTGGCGTCGCTTGCTGGGCGTGCGCGATGACGGGAAGCAGCATCAAAGGAAAGGTAAAGATCAGACGGTGTCTCATTCTCATCGTTGCCACCATGTCTGTGACCAGCGTTAGCGCGCGGCGCCGACCTCTGCCGGCGCGCGCGTGACAGAACGCGGGCGCAATCTGCATTCCAGTTATTAGAAAACGGCCCAGCTGATCAAAGGCTGATTGCGCCGTTCAACTCGGCAAGATCGCGGCGCCTGTCGGTGCCCGGCCGGGCGCTGGTACGTCGGTCGCGGCCAGTGCGTCGATTGGCTGCCAACAGTTGGTACCCGTCTTCCACGAGGTCGCGCTCGATCGCTGCCTGCTGGGCCAGGCAGTCGGGCAGGTCAACGCAGCCGTAATCGGCGCGCGAGGGGCCGGGTCCGAACACGAAGAGCCGCGCCCCCGGGCCTGGATGCGCGATCCGCATGACCAGGACGGATTGCCGGCCGCGCGCGTACAACCACTCGCGATCGCGCCGCATGAGCGTGGTCTCGATCGCCTTGATGAGCTGATCGGGAGTCACCGGCTTGCGCAGCACGACCGCTTCGGGAAGGTCGGGAATCCGGGGCAGCCCGGTGACGACGATGATGGGCACGCGGTCGGCGCGGCGGCGCGCGCGTATCTCGTCGTACAGCACAGTTCCGGAGATGCGCGGGAGATCGAGGTCCAGGACGATCGCGTCGGGACGCGACTGATCGAGGTAGTGAAGAGCGTCGAGGCCGTCTTCACATGCGTGAACCGCGAAGTTCGAGAGACTCAGCGTCACGCGATACAGGTCGCGCAACACATGATCGTCCTCGACGACCAGGAGGAGGGGACGCCGGGGCATCGGAATTTTGATGGAACAAGGTTCAACACTTGTTCCATCTTTATTCCCGGGTAGTGGCGCCCACCACCACCCACCACACGGATCAGAAGGTCAGCCGGAACCCGAGCTGTATCGTCCGCGGCGCGTACGCGAGATTCGAGCTCGCGTTCGGCTGGCCGTATCTCGGGCTGCTCTCCTGCAGCGTGTACGACTGGTAGTTGGCGCGGTTGAACATGTTGAACACTTCCGCGATCAGATCTGCGGATCGACGGCCACCGAACCTGAGCGACTGCTGGAACCGGACGTCGGCGCGGTGCACCGGCTTACCGACGAAGTTGTTGCGCGGCACGATCGTCCCGTTCGGACGGAACCTCGCGCTGCCGGTCGCACCGATGGCGCGCACGTCGCCGCCGTAGCTGGTGAACTGGCGCTCGCCGGAGCCGTAGAAGTAGACCCCGCTGACCTGGAAGCCGCCGGCGACCTGCCAGATGCCGTTGAAGACGGCGCGATGCCGCTGGTCGGTCGCGGAAAGACTGTACTCACCCCCGAAGTCAGCGGCCACCGGGAACGCCACCTGCTTGATGCCGCTCAACGGAGCCGGATCGCCATCGCGCAGCGCCGAGAGCGTGTAGGTCAGCGCTCCCTGCCACTTGTGGCTGAAGCGCTTCGTGAGCACCGACTGCAGCCCGTGATAGTTCGACCAGCCGGTGAACATCTGCTCGCCGACCACGCCCCATTCCGGATATGCGCGTGTCGCCCGGTTCGAGAAGGGATAGGGCGCGCCGGTGGCGGGATTGAACGTGATGTTCGCGTTGTCCTGCAGCACCTTCTCGTCGCGTCCACGCGTGTAGACGTAGTCCGACTCGATCGCCATGTCGGCGCCGAACTGGCGCTGGAAGCCGATCGACGACTGCCAGTCGTGCGTCAGGTGCGAGTACTCCGCCTGCGGCGCCTGTTCGGCTGCCGCGCGGTCCAGGCAGCCCGCCACGTTCCTCACGTAGCAGAAACGCGGCAGCGCCTGGTCGTAGGTGGGAAGCGGCGCGCCGTTGAGAGGATTCGCCGCGAAGTCCGCCCTGCCGTCGTTCGGGAACTGCAGGAACGCCACCGACAGCGACCGGCTCGACATCGTCCAGTTGCTGGCAACGACGTCGGCGTAGTACTTGCCGGAGCCGCCCCGGATCACCGTCTTGTCATTCAGCGAGTACGCGAACCCGAGACGCGGCTGAACGTTGTTCGCGTCCTGCGGGCGGTCGGCCTTCATCCACGGTTCCAGCGCGACCCAGTTCGCGAACGGATCCCAGATCAAGTCGTACCGCGCGCCGAGGTTGAGCGTGAGCTTCTGCGTCAGGTGCCAGTCGTCCTGCACCCACGCGGCGGACTTCGGCTCGTTGAACGGAAGCTTGTTCTGCCCGACGCCGATCGTGTAGGTCCGCACGTTCGGTGAAATCGCCGCGAGGTTCCACGTGTCGGCGTTCCACGGGTCGGGGAAGAGCGATTCGATGTTGGCCGGAACGGTTCCCTGGCGCGCATCGATGATCCCCATGCAGTTCGCGCAGTTGAACGACACCTTCTTGTCCCAGAGGAATTCGCCGCCCGCCTTCAGGTCGTGGCGCCCCTTCGCGTCGTACGACAGGTTGTAGTCGTCCCGCGCCGACCAGACGTCCTGCAGCTGATAGCGGGGATAGTTCGCGTTGCCGGCGATCGAGAAGCCGGTGAACGTGATGCGCGGCGACCCGGTGTTGATGCCGTCGGCGGCGCGCCAGTGATGCGACCACGAGGTGAGGTTCGCGTTCTTGAAGCCGAAGCCGGCGTATCCGAGCTGGACCTGGTTGGTGGCGCGGTTGCCGAGCACGCGCGTCCACTGGCCGACGAGGGCGTCGGTGAACGAATCCGTCGTGCCGGTGGCGGCGGGATGGTTGGCGCCGAGATCGTCGAACGGCTGCCACGACTTGGTCCAGTTCCCTTTCAGCATCACGCGGCTTTTCGTCGACAGCTGATAATCGAACCGCAGGCTCGCCAGCTTCACCGACTTGATGCCCGACAGCGCCACGTTGAACTTCGGATACGCCGTGTTCGCGAACGTCGTCCGCGGCTCGTGCTCGTACTCGTAGCTCCCGAAGTAGTGCAGGCGATCCTTGATGAGCGGCCCGCCGACCGTGGCGCTGTACTGCTGGTTTTTCAGCGGCACGACGCGGTTGAGCACGGGATCCGGTGCGCTCCATGCCGAGTCACGGAAATAGCCGCTGAACATGCCGGTCATCAGGTTCGTGCCGGACTTCGTGATCGCGTTCACCTGCACGCCGGACGACCGGCCCTGCGTGGCGTCGAAGCGGTTCGAGATGAACTGGAACTCCGCAATCGAGTCGCGGCTGAAGCGCGGCTGGCCGCCGGGACCGAGCTGGCCGGTGACCTGCTGGCCGTCGAGATTGAGCTGGAACTCGCGGAGGTCGCGGCCCGATGCGGTGCGATCCTGGACGGGCGAGCCACCGGTCGCAGTCGTGCGGTTGCCCGGCGCGAGCAGCGCCAGCGACATCCAGTCCCGCCCCTGCACGGGCAGGTCGGACATCTGCCGCGGATCGATGTTGCCGCCGAGGCTCGAGCTGGTCATGTCGAGCAGCGGCGCTTCGGCGGTGACCGTCACGGTCTCCTGGAGTGTTGACGGCGCCATCTGCAGGTTCACGACCGCGTTCTGGCCGACGAGCAGCTGAATGGTGCCGCGCGTGACCGTCGTGAAGCCCTGGAGCTCGGCGCTGACGACGTAGTCGCCAATGCGGACCGGCAGCCGGAAGAGACCGCGTCCGTCGGTGACCGCGACGAACCGGTTTCCGGTCGCCTGGTGGACCGCGGTCACCGTGACGCCAGGCAGGACGCTGCTGGTCGAGTCGGTGATAGTGCCGCTGAGCGTGGCTTCCTGGGCGTAAGCGGTGAACGGAAGCGCGAGCAGTGCGCCGAGCAGGACCGTCGTGAACGCGCGCGAAATCATGGACTCTCCTCTGATCGATTGCGGGTAACCTGACGCCAATTCGCGGGTTGCTGGTTCGCGGAGGCGGAGATTAACACACTCCACCCTTGACTCCGGGCCGGAATCCCTCTATGAAAGGGGCCGCAGGAGGGCAGCATGAGAACGTGGCATCTGACGGTTGCGGCGATCGTGGCGGTCGTAGGGGCGTTCGCGGTCACGACGACTGCGCAACAACGCGCGGAGTCGCATGACATGACGCTTCTGGGGTTCAACGATCTGCAGGCGCGCAGCGCCTATCAGCCGATCATCCAGAAGCAGGGCGATCGCTATATCGCCTACATCGGCCATCACGCCGGCTCGATGCCGAACCTGCTCACCGGCAAGATGGAGGACAACGGCACGTCGGTCGTCGACGTCACAAACCCCAAGGCGCCGAAATACATCGCTCACATTCCCGGAGTCGGCGATGCGCAGGGCCCCGGCCAGGCGCAGATGGTGCGTGCGTGCAGCGGACTCCCGAAGGCGGACAGGAACAAGACGTTCCTCCTCCGGACGGCCGGCACCTCCGGACATGAAGTCTGGGATGTGACGACGCCTGAAAAGCCCACGAAGGTCTCGACCGTCGTCAGCGGGCTGAAGGACACGCACAAGAGCTGGTGGGAGTGCGAGACGGGCATCGCGTATCTGATCGGTGGCGATCCGGCGTGGCGCACAGCGCGCATGACGAAGATTTACGACCTGAGCGACCCGGCGCATCCCGTCTTCATCCGCGACTTCGGCCTGCCCGGCCAGCAGCCCGGCGCGACCGTGAATCCGGTGCCGACCGAGGTGCACGGACCGATCTCGATTCCGAAGTTGAATCGCGTCTACTTTGGGTACGGCACCGGCCGATACGGCGTCGTGCAGATCGTCGATCGCAAGAAGCTCCTCGAAGGGCCGAAGGAGCCGACTGATGCGAACCTGCGGTATCCGGTCGTCGGTCAGCTCGATCTGCCGATCGATGTGGGCGCACACACGACGTTTCCGATGCTGCACATGACGCTGCCGGAGTACACCAAGCAGAACTGGCAGCAGGTGATCACGAACACCGCGGCGGGCACGCACGCGGCCGCTGACGGGTTCGCGCCGCCCACCAACCAGGGGATGCGGGATTTCATCGTCGCGGTCGGGGAGACCACGGCCAATGAATGCCTGGAGGCGCGGCAACTGGTCCGTGTCATCGACGCGACCTTCGAGAACAAGATGATGCCTGTCTCGTCGTGGACGGTGCCGGAAGCGAGCGGGAACTTCTGCGCAAAGGGCGGCCGGTTCGGCACGCATTCGACCAACGAGAACATGACGCCGATCTACTACGGGCGTGTGCTCTTCGTGGCGTACTTCAATGCGGGCATCCGCGCGCTCGATGTGCGCGACCCGTTCAACCCGAAAGAGATCGCCTACTTCATCCCGCCCGTCACGGCGAAGACCGACAAGCGGTGCGTCGGCCGCGGGGCGGACGAGCGCTGCAAGGTCGCGATCCAGACCAATAACGTCGAAGTGGACGACCGCGGCTACATCTACATCGTCGATCGCGCCAACACCGGCTTGCACATCCTCGAGCTCGCCGGTGCCGCGCGTCGCGTCGCCAACTTCCCCACGCCCGCGACGAACTGAGTCGCGGCGGAAGGTTTCAGGTATCGGGTATCAGGTGAAACCTGATACCTCATACCTGATACCTACCGAACGGCGAGAGCCACCGTTACCGTCGGGGACCCGTTCATCTCGAACCAGCTCACCCCCTCGCTCACCAGGTCGAACTCCAGCAGGTAGTCGCCCGGCTCCGGCGGCGCGAGCGCAAACTCCACCGCCTGCGCGTGCCCCGGCGCGGTGACGCCCGCAAGCGTGACGCGCGCGAAATCGACCGCGATGGGCCGGCCGTCGCGCGCGCGCAGGTGCACGCCGAGATTGACGCCGCCCACCGGCGTCGATCCCGCAAGCCAGCTCACGCTGCCGACGTTCTGCACGGTGGCGGTTCCACGAATCGGCTCGCCGGCGCGCACCTCCGTGCGCTCCAGCCGGACGGTGATCTCGCCTTTCAGCCCGTCGCGCTCGCGGCTGTCCTTCGTGACCTGTCCGCCCCTGCGAAGGAAGAACGTCTGATGTCCGAGCAGGAACACGCGCACGCGTTCCGCGTACCGGCCGAGCGCGCGCCCGCCGCGCGTCAGCTCCTCGAATTCCTCGAGAGACACGCGGTGCGATTCGGTATCGAAGACGGCGAGCTCCACTTCCGAGAAGCCCGCCGCGCGCGCCCACCGCCAGACGTCTTCCATGACGACGTCGTTTTCGATCGCGGTGTAGTTCTTCATCTCGTACTGCGAGCGCGCGCCCTTCGAATGGTGGCGCCCGGGCTCGGAGAAGCCCGCGATGCCACCCGGCCGGAGCACGCGCCCGAGCTCGCGCATCGCCTCCGCCGGGTTCGGCACGTGATGAAAGGCGTCGAAGCAGAAGATGCGATCGACGCTCGCGTCCGGCAGGTCGATGCGGCGGCCGTCGAACACGAGGAAGCGCGGAGGCGGGACGTCCCCGATGGGAGGAAGGCGCGCGTACAGCTGCCTGCCGAGCTCGAGCGCCGTCGGCGACACGTCGAGGGCAATCGCGGCGCATCCAAGCTGCGTGAGGCACCGCGTCGTCCAGCAGGCGCCGGCGCCGAAATCGAGCACCGTCATCCCGGGGACGAGGTGGAGGCCGCCCAGCAGCTGCCCGAACGAGCCAAGCAGATCCGGCGTGTCGCGCGGGTCGGCAAACGGCTTGGCGAGATAGCGATCGCTGAACTGCAGCGTAGTGCGGTAGTAGTCGTCCGCGGTGCGCGCGAGCGCCTCGACGCTCATCGTCGCGCTCAACGCGCGCGCCTCGACGAACGCTTCCGATTGCGGCAGTGCGCCGGCGGCCCCATCGCGATCGCGCGCGATCGTCGCGCGCAGCCGCGCCTGGAATTCGTCGGATGCGGCGATCTCCGCGGCGACCTCGCGGAGCGTCATCCCCTCGTCGCGCATCCGCCGCAGGTAGTTCGAGCGCCCCTCCTCGTCCACGGGGCGTGCGAGGAGAAACCGGTAGGCGAAGTCGACGGCGGCGTGCCGCTCGTCGCGGTCGAGCAGGTCGGGCCGCCGCAGCGTCGGCGAGAGCAGCCGCCGGATCCGGCGCACCAGTTTCCGCATGCCGGAGTAATGTTAGTGCCCGAATGGCGGCCGCCGCCGCGGGTGAAGTCGCCCTCGCGAGACCCTATTTTCTCCCGAAGAACGTATTCAAGACGTCGAGCCGGCCCGTGCCGCAGCCGACGTACCTGTCGCGTTTGTCGACTGTGTCGGAAACGCACTGCGACTGGATCACCGCGGCGCCCTCGAACAGCTCGCTGAACACGACGAACGGCCCGATCGGGTCGTACACCGTCCCCATCCCGTCCTTGATCGAGGCCACGTGGCGAAGCATCTCCGCGCGGCTTCGCGGGTACATCGGGGGAGTCCCCCGGCCCGGGTATTTGGAGTCGTCGTAGGCCGCCTGGAACGTCGGAACGAAAAGGTAATGGCGTCCCGTTTCCGCCTCGAACTGGTCGATCGTGGCACGCCAGCGCCGGGCGTTGTCCGAGGACCGCGCGATCATGTCGTTGTATCGCTCCGAGTACAGGGCGTATTCCATGAAGCCGTCGAGCCCGCGGAGGTTTCTCAGCGCACCCGGGTCGGTCGGCGGCCGCGACATCAGCCCCGGCGAGCCGATGAATGCGACCGGGTACTGCGCCCGAAGCTCGTCCAGCAGCGACGCGAAGTCGCCGTACATCGCCCCCGCCGCCCACAGATAGATGACTGCGCGTCCGCGATACGACACGTATCGGTCCTGATACGGGACGATGACCTTGCGGACGATGGTGTCGATGTCGGCTTTGAACATGACACGGTTGGACGGGAGGTCCATGTCCTTTGCGCCGTCCTCCGGCGTCAGGCGTGTCCCGTAAATGTGCTCGTACGCCACGAAGAACGGCCGCCGGCCGTTGGTGAAATAGGTCCGTAACCACTGGTTGTGATCGGCGTACACCGGGTTGGCGCTGTACTCGAGGACGTCCGCGCTCGATCCGTAGTGGTCGAGGAGGTCGTTCTGCCGGGTGATGTCACCCGCCGACTGGTAGTCCATCGGCTTGGTCCACAGCGACCGTACCGGATACACCGTCGACAGCGACGGAAGGTACGGCCACGGATAAATGTTCGCGAACCAGCCCGCAAGATGTTCCATTTCGGGACCCTCGATGCGATTCGGGATCCCGCGGCTGATGTCCGAATTCGGGTCGCTGGCAGGCAGGCTTCGCGTGAACAGGACCAGGAGGAGCAGGACCACCGTCGAACGGGAGAGCATGGGGATACCCCGAGCCTTTGGCCAACGAGTTATTGGGGATTGTTCGCGGCGCGAACTCTGCCGTACTTGCAAGCGTGCTGCCGGGGCCGATAAAATTCGAAGGTTCCTACCAGTCGAATTTCCGCAATCTCCTCTACAAGTTAAAGAGATTGGGGAGTCAGGGAAAAGTCAGGGATACATCGATGTCCGTAACCGCTCCGTCCGAACAGGAAGTCGGCGTCCGCGAGACCGCCGGGCGCATCGTCAACGACTTCGCGATCCAGGTCGCGACCGTCAACGGGTCCGGCAGCCAGACCGCCAATCTCGTCCTCCTTCGATCGATCTTCCAGATGGGCGTGCCCGTCTCCGGCAAGAACATGTTCCCGTCGAACATCGCGGGGCTGCCGACGTGGTACACCGTCCGGGCGAGCTCGAAGGGGTATGTCGCGCGCAAGAAAGAAAACGACTTCCTCGTCGCGATGAACGCGGAGACGGCGAAGGAAGACGTGATGACGCTGTCGCCCGGCGCGGCCGTCGTCTACGACGAGCCGCTGAAGCTGAACGAGCTGCGCAAGGACCTTATTTTCTATCCCGTCCCCTTCGACAAGCTGATTGCGCCGGTCACGACCGACGCGAAGCTGCGGCGCCTCGTGCGCAACATGATTTACGACGGCGTGTTGTCGCGCCTGCTCTCGATCGACATGGGGCAGATGGAAAAGGCGCTGCGAAAACAGATGGGCAAGAAGGAGAAGGCCATCGCGCTCAACATGAACGCGCTCAAGGCGGGGTTCGATTACGCCGATGCGAACCTGCCAAAGCGCGATCCGTTCGTCGTCGAGCCGATGGAGGGGAAGACCGACGGGATGATTCTGATCGAGGGGAACGCCGCCGCGGCCATTGGCTGCATGATGGCGGGCGTCACCTTCGTCGGCTGGTATCCCATCACCCCGTCCTCCTCGCTGTGCGAATCCCTCATCGACTACCTGAAGAAGTACCGCAAGGATCCGGAGACCGGGAAGGCGACCTACGCGGTCATCCAGGCTGAAGACGAGATCGCCGCGCTCGGCATGGTGATTGGCGCCGGCTGGATGGGCGCGCGCGCGATGACGTCGACCGCCGGCCCGGGCATGTCGCTGATGGCTGAGTTCACCGGGCTCGGCTACTACGCCGAAGTGCCCGCGGTGATCTTCGACATTCAGCGCGCCGGACCCTCGACAGGCCTGCCGACGCGCACGGGGCAACAGGACATTCTCTCGACCGCCATCCTCTCGCATGGCGACACGAAGCATCCGATGCTGCTGCCCGCGTCGGTGAACGAGTGCTACACGATGGCGCAGGAGGCATTCGACCTCGCGGAGCGCCTGCAGACCCCCGTGTTCGTGATGTCGGACCTCGACCTCGGCATGAACACCTGGATGTCGAAGCCGTTCGACTACCCGACGAAAGGGTTCGATCGCGGCAAGCGGCTGGACGACGAGAGGTTGAAGCAGGTCGGCGAGTTCGCGCGCTACCGCGACGTCGATGGCGACGGCATCCCGTATCGCACGGTGCCCGGTGACGGCCTGCCGCCGTTCTTCACGCGCGGCTCGGGCCACAACGAGAAGGCGCTCTACAGCGAGCGGGCGGACGACTACACGAACAACCTGAATCGGCTGTCGAAGAAGTTCGACACCGCGCGCACCCTGGTGCCGAAGGCCGAGATCGACCTGGCCGGGCGCGGGGGCGTCGGCATCATCGCCTACGGCACGTCGCACTGGGCGCTGATCGAGACGCGCGACCAGCTGAAGAACGAGCAGAAGCTCGATACGTCCTACTTCCGGCTGCGCGGCTACCCGTTCTCGAAGGAGCTGTTCGACTTCATCGACGCGCACGATCGCGTCTACGTGGTCGATCAGAACCGCGACGGGCAGATGTGGAGCCTGATCAAGCTCGAATGCAACCCGCAGCAGGTCGCGAAGCTGCGGAGCATCAAGCACTATTACGGGCTGCCGATCGACGGCCGCTCGTTGACGACGGAATTGCTGAAGCAAGAGTAGATAGATCGGCGAGGAGAATCGAATGGCAGGGAAGGTCAACATCATCGGGCTGGAATCGACCGCGTATCGCGGCGCGAAGACGACGCTCTGCGCCGGCTGCGGGCACAACTCGATCACCGAGCGCATCATCGATTCGTTCTTCGAGCTCGGCATTCAGCCGACCGACGTCATCAAGCTCTCGGGCATCGGCTGCTCCAGCAAGAGCCCCGCGTACTTCCTGAACCAGTCGCACGGCTTCAACTCGGTGCACGGGCGCATGCCGTCGCTGGCGACGGGCGCGGTGGTCGCCAACCGCAAGATGATCGCGATCGGCATCAGCGGCGACGGCGACACGGGGGCCATCGGCATCGGCCAGTTCGTCCATCTCATGAGGCGCAACCTGCCGATCGTCTACGTCATCGAGGACAACGGCTGCTACGGGCTGACGAAGGGACAGTTCTCGCCGACGGCGGACCTGGGCTCGACGCTGAAGACCGGGGTGATCAACGACCTGCCGCCGATCGACACGTGCGCCCTGGCCGTGGAGCTCGGCGCGTCGTTCGTCGCGCGGTCGTTCTCGGGGGACCCGAAGCAGCTGAAGGCGATCCTGAAGGCGGCCCTCAGCCACCGCGGCACGAGCATGATCGACGTGCTCTCGCCGTGCGTGACGTTCAACGATCACGAAGGGTCGACCAAGAGCTACGCCTACGTGAAGGACCACGACGAGCCGATGTCGGAGGTCGGGTTCGTGCCGTACTTCGAGGACATCTCGGTCGAGTACGACCCCGGCACGACGACGCAGGTGACGCTGCACAACGGGTCGAAGATCGTGCTGACGAAGATGGCGGAGGATTACGCCCCGACCGACAAGATCAAGGCGCTGCAGGTGCTGCACGAGACCGCGCGGCGCGGCGAGTACGCCACGGGCGTGCTCTACATCGAGCCGAACAAGCAGGATTTCGTGGACATGCTGGGCATCGTCGACGAGCCGCTGGCGTTCCTGGATCAGTCGAAGGTGCGGCCGGGCAAGCATGTGCTCGACGAGATCGTGGAGAGCTTCCGGTAGCTGGCAGTCGTAGGGCGGGTCCTTTCGGACCCGCCTGGTCGGGCTCCGCTACAATCGAGGCCGATGCGCGTGTTCCTGTGTGCCGCCTCGCTCGTCGTGATGGCGTTCATGCACGCTGGCGCGGCGCAACGTTCCGCGCCCGGCGCGCCCGCCGATGACGGGCAGGCGCGCGCGCAGGATGCGATCGTCGGCTCGATGTCGGGCCATCACGCGCACCAGACGAACGCGCACCTGCGCCTGACGCCGAAGCGGCCCGAGCGGCCCGGCGACCGCGTGCGCGCCAACACGATCGTCGCGGCGCTGCGGACGTCGCTCGAACGCTACCGCGACTACCACGTGGCCGAGCGCAACGGCTACGAGATCTTCCACCCGGAGATCCCGCAAGCGCTCTATCACTTCACGAACTACTGGCAGGGCTTCGCCGAGACGTTCCGCTTCACGCCTGGCCAGGCGACCTCGCTCCTCTATCGCAAGACGCCGAGCGGCTACGAGCTGGTGGGCGCGATGTACACGGCGCCGGCCGAGTCGACGGAAATCGATCTCGACGCGCGCGTGCCGCTCAGCGTCGCCACGTGGCACGCCCACATCAACATCTGCCTGCCGCCACGCGGTCAGGCGGAACGCGCGGACTGGGCGAGGTTCGGTCCCGACGGCGCGATCGCCGCGCCGCAGGCGTGTGCCGCCGCGCACGGACGATTCTTTCCGCAGCTCTTCGGCTGGATGGTGCACGTCTATCCGTTCGAGAAGACGCCCGAGAAGATCTGGGCCGTGGAGTAAATCCCAAAACCGCTGTGCTATACTCCGCCGGGTTTTTCGATTAAAACTGGCTAATTCCGTAGAGTAGCGCTTCTCTACTCACCAGAACGACAGCCTCAAGGGGACCCTGTTGCAAGGTTATCTGTCGGTCGTCGTCTATCTCGGCTTCATCATCGCCTTCGCCGTGGTGTCCCTGGGCATGGCGTGGCTGCTCAGCCCGAAGCGGCCGTTTCCCTCGAAGCTGAATACGTACGAATGCGGCGCCGAGCCCATCGGAAGCGCGTGGGTGCAGTTCCCCGTCGGCTTCTACCTGGTCGCGCTCGTCTTCATCGTCTTCGATGCGCTCGCCGTGTTCCTGTTCCCCTGGGTGCTCGTGCTCCGCACGCTCGGTGTCCGCGGGATCGTCACCATGGTTCTGTTCCTCGCGATCCTCGGGCTCGGGTGGGTCTACGCGTATCGCGAACGCATCCTCGAATGGCACTGAACGATCCGCCCGTCCCGGTCATACCGGCGCCCATCTGGAGAAACTTCAAGGAGCTCCAGGAATGGGAGGAGCTCCACAAGACACGCCCCGAGGGCGACAAGCACTCGCCCGTCTTCGAGTCGCTCACCGAAGGCATCCACAACTTTCCCGGCGGCTTCGTCGTCACCACGGCGGCCGACGCGTTCCTGAACTGGGCGCGGAAGTCGTCGGTGTGGCCGGTGACGTTCGGGCTGGCGTGCTGCGCCATCGAGATGATGGCGACCTTCTGCTCGCGCTTCGACGTCGAGCGTCTCGGCATGGTGCCGTGGGCCTCGCCGCGGCACTCGGACCTGATGATCGTGTCGGGGACGGTGACGATCAAGATGGCGCCGATGCTCCTCCGGATCTACGACCAGATGCCGGATCCGAAGTGGGCGGTCTCGATGGGATCGTGCGCCAACTCGGGCGGCCCGTTCCGCCACGGCTATCACGTGGTGAAGGGAGTCGATCGCGTCATCCCGGTCGACGTCTATGTCCCCGGTTGTCCGCCGCCCCCCGAGTCGCTGCTCAACGGGCTGCTCCTGCTGCAGGACCAGATCGCGCACTTCAAGAAGACGGGCAGGAAGGCGCCGGCCAACGAGAAGGTCGATTAGTCATGAACGCAGAGCAGGCGCGTGCCTCGCTCGCATCGACGTTCGGCGTCGAGGTCGCCGCCGGCGTGCCGCTGGTCGTTGCCGTCGCGCCGGAGCGGTGGGAAGCGCTCGCGCGCTACGCGAAGGACACCATCGGCTGCCGCTTCTTCAACTTCCTCACGGCTGTCGACTGGAAAGAACAGGGACTCGAGGTCGTCGCGCGCGTGGACAACCTGGACGAGAA
>Ga0137418_10001422_pt1 | contig 22082 bp, 17 predicted proteins | sample CZODoug3_1_2_16f_FD_122242 | JGI IMG/M metagenome (GOLD analysis project Ga0137418, IMG submission 122242) | Vadose zone soil fungal communities from Angelo Coast Range Reserve, California, USA - CZODoug3_1_2_16fungal (Hybrid Assembly) | ecosystem: Environmental > Terrestrial > Soil > Vadose...
CGGGTCCGCAGCGCGGTCTGCGGCCGCCAGTGCCTGTGCGTGCAGCCCTTGAATCTTTTGCAGGATCTCTTCCGCATCCTGCGCCGTAACCTCTCCATCGTAGTCGAAAGCGATACCCAACTCGTCCAGGCGTGAAATCGAGGCCTTCACTTTGCGCTTGAGCAGGTTGGAAACCTCCTCGTTCATGATCTCCGCCGCCGGCGGGTTGCGCATGTAGTTGCTCTTGGAATGGTTCTGGGCAGCGTCCACGTGAGCGGAGCAGATTCCCGGCTGCTGAACCCAGAGCCTGTAAATATAATCCTCGCAACGCAGGTGGGTAGGAAAGAACGGCGGCAGCCCGAACGTATTGTCGTAACCTGCAACACCGCAATCCATCCGCCAGTTTTTCTTGGTTACGACGGGGCGGAAATTTTCCAACACATAGATATCGTTGAGATCGGCGGGGTCGGTCTGTTTGTCGTTCTCCAGGAACATCTGAACATAGTCGATCGCATCGATGTCATTGGTTCCGGAGCGGAAGGTCTGTGCCATCTTGATGACACTATCATCGGCAAATGTTCCGGGACGGACGAGCAGGGAGTTGACACGTTTGAGACCCGTCGTGGCATTCGTCTCCAGATCCATGGCCGTGTCGACCAGCAGCTCGCCGCGCTCGTAGTTATCCGGTACCTGATCGGCCGTTTTGCCGAGCACATCGCGGAAGGAGGTGATGATATCGAATGACTTCCGTCCGTAGCCGTTTTCTCCCGTCCGGTGCAATCGGCCCCGGCATATCTCCTCGGCATCGAGCGTTTCCGGACTGTGTTCCATCAGCGCGAACGGCCGCATGTCATTATCGGCGCTGACCATCAGACTGCCCAGGGTGTACATCAAAGTGTAATTGCGATTGCCACCGTAGCTCGGACGAAACAGGTTCTTCACGAGGCCTTGTAAACGCTTATCCGGCAACCGCTGATGAAGGTAGGCTATGAACTCTTCTTTCTCCCGCGGGCCCACGTAGTACAGGTCGTTGTGTGTGTTCGTTGCTTCGAGCAAAGAGTAATACTTTTCCTGATTGGCGGGACTGGAATCATCAAACACCACCATGGGAACCGAGTGGCCGTTGCGCCAGAAGTGATCATCGTAGTGTTCGACGGTTTCGCCGACTTCACGCAGTCTGTAGGTGGGAATTACGAAGAAGAGCTCTTTCTGTTGCATGCGCAGGTTACCGTGATCCCAAAAGCGGTTTTCGAGCAGTTAAAAGTGACACTCGGCTTGCAAGAGCCCAGGGTTGCCGGTGCCGCGGCTCGGCGGGTAGAGATTCAGCCGGTCTGCGCCGCGCCGTGGCCGCATCCGCCAAAGACAGCGCCAGGGCAACTCGACCCGCATGGATTGTGCTGACGTACATATTCGGTACCTCCGTGCCGAAATAATCGGCGCCGCCAGGCCCATTGAAAAGACATCCCGGTGTGAGCATTTTGGCGACGGATCCCGTACGGCCTGCACCGCGGCCACCCCATATCCGCCCCGGAATAGCCAATTTCTTAACGAGACCGTGTCTAGCTGCTGTCCGCGGTTTGCATGACTATAGCCAACACGAGAATGGCCAACATGAGAACGGCGCTGTCGCCGTCTCGATGGCCAAACTGGAGAAGGTGTCATGTCAGCCAGAGTCATCATGTTTGTCGCGGTCGCCGCGCTCGCAGCAGCGTGCGACTCGCGAGACGTTTCGTTGAACGGTCCCACGCATCCCAGCTTCGCCACCGCCACTGGCGCCCCGGCGGAGGTCCTGGACCTTGCGGTTGCGTCCGCGTCCGATACGTCAGTGACCCTTTCGTTCACCGAGGTCGACGACGGCATCGGCGCACCCTCGAGCTATGACATCCGATTCATGCCTTCGCCCATGTCGTGGGGCGGTGCTGCGTTGAGCGTGAGCCGCGGGACCTGCGCCGCGCCGCTGGCGGGGACCGCGATCGGGGCTAGGCGGATCTGCACGGTGCTCGGTCTCACGACCGGGACCGCCTATGACTTCCGGCTGGTGCCGTTCCGCGGCACGCTGAAGGTGAATGCCGTGTTCGGCGCTCTTTCCAACGTAGCGAGCGACACGGCGCGCGCTCGGGCGGCGACGGCCCCGCGGACGGCGTCCGATCTCAGGATAACCGCCGTGACGGACACCTCCGCGACGCTGTCGTTTACGGAAGTGAACGACGGCACCGGTCAGCCGGCGAGCTATGACGTGCGCTATGTCGTCGGCGCGACGATGTCGTGGGGTGGAAACTCGAGCGTGGTCCGCGGCACCTGTGCTACGCCATTAGCGGGCACCACGATCGGTGTCGTGCGGAGGTGCACGGTGCTGGGCCTGTCAGGGTCTACCGCCTACAGCTTCCAGCTGGTGGCGTTCCGTGGCACGCTGAGAGTGAATGCGGTGTTCGGGGGGCTGTCCAACGTGACAAGCGGCACGACCGCCCCTGGCGGTCAGGTGCCGGTCGCTTCGGTGACCGTGACACCGGCCAGCGTCGCCCTGGCGGTCGGTGGGACGCAGCAGCTGGGGGCGACCTTGAGGGACGCCAGCGGCAACGCGCTGACGGGCAGGGCCGTCAACTGGACGTCCAGCAACGCGGCCGTGGCCACGGTGAGCGCGAATGGGCTGGCGCAGGCGGTAGGGGAAGGGTCGGCGATCCTCACAGCGACGAGCGGGGCGGTGTCAGGCACGGTCGCGGTCACAGTCGCGACCCCAGCGGTCACGAGTCCTGGGACCGTCTCGGATCTCACGGTCGCGGGGATGACCGATACGTCGCTCACACTGTCGTTCACCGAGGTGAAGGACGGGACGGGGAAGGCGGCGAGATACGACGTGCGTCTTGTCGTCGGCGCGACGCTGTCCTGGGGCGGCACCCCGAGCGTGGTCCGAGGCACCTGCGCCACGCCAATGATGGGGACCGCCATCGGGGCCAAGCGGACCTGCACGGTGCTGGGCGTGTCGGCGGCGACGACCTACAGCTTCCAACTCGTGGCGTTCCGCGGCACGCTGAAGACGAACGCCGTGTTCGGCGGGCTATCGAATGCGACTAGTGGCGCGACGGCCGGCCGTGGGGGCTCGGGTGCGGGCCAAGTGACGTACTACCGGACGAATTTCACGGATGGGACGACGGGGCCGCTGGACGTGTACGCGTACGGCGGCGGCAGCTGCGGGCCGAGCACCGATTATCGGGACGCGGGCAGCGCCGCCTCCATCAAGTGCACCATTCCGGCCATCGACTATGGAGCGGCCGCGCTGCAAGCCTGGTTTGGGCACGGCCGGCTGAGCGGGCTCCCCAGCGATCCGTCGTTGGGTCAGGATCTGTTCCAGGAGGTGCGGTTCGTCCTGGCGCCGGGCGCGGCGGGGGCGATCGGCGGGACGGCGTGCACGGTGTTGAATCCCAGCTCGCAGTTCAAGGTACACAAGTCGGTCTACGGCCAAGCGGGGAGCGCGGTGAACGGCTGGGTGATGTCGGCCATCGGGCCGTGCTCGGATGGCGGCCGACTCGGGACCGAAGCCGAGATGTGGAATATCGACGGCCGCACCTATCCCTGGAGCTCGGCGTCTGCGTTGCTCGAGGGGAGCGTGTACGACGTGATCTATCGCTATCACCGCTACACCGCGCAGGGATGTGGGACGATCGCGGTGTGGGTGAACGGCACGAAGGTGTGGGACAGCCCGTGCCAGAGCTACCTGGGGACGACCAACGGGTCCACGCAGGGGCTGCTGTTCTGGGATGGGGCGACGTATCTGCAATCGGGGTTGACGGCCCTGACGGTGTACACGCTGTTCACCCAGGCCACCAACTATCCGATCGGCGCCGCCACCGCGAGTCCGTGAGCGCGAAACCGTATGGCTTGCGATGCCCGGCATGAGTGTGACCGGCATCACATGCCGGCGGTCTCGCAGTTCTTGCGAGAAGTGGAGCGACCCGATTAGCATGTGTGGCGTCGGGTTCGTTGGCATGGAACGCGAACCACACGCTGCTCAGAGCAAAGCCGCCGAAAGGCGGTGACGCAGAGTCACGGGGCTAACGCGGGGTCCCGCCATGCCCGCCGGGCCGCCAGCGATCGACGCAGGTCGAGAGTTGGTGGCCCTTTTTGTTTTGTCCGGGAGCACTCCCCCTTGCCTGGACCTGAGCGTGCGCGTCACCTGACGCGCGTGAAATACTTGGCCGTCGCCGCCCCAGTCGCCATGCTGTTCGGGTGCCTGGCCGAACCCGTCGCGCCCGATCCGGGGGGCGGGGGAATCGAGCCAGGCACACCGTCCGTTCCCGGGACCGTACGCGATCTCGCCACGACGAGCGTTACGGACAGCTCCGTCACGCTCGCTTTTACGGAAGTGACCGACGGCACCGGGCAGCCGGCGAAGTACGATGTTCGCTATGCGGCCGGCGCGCTGTCTTGGGGCGCGGCGAGGAGTGTGGCTCGCGGCACCTGCGCCACGCCTTTGACCGGCGTGGTGGTCGGCGCCAAGCGAACCTGCACGGTGCTGGGCCTGGCCTCCGGCACGGCCCACGGCTTTGAGATCGTCGCCTACCGCGGCACGCTCAACATGAATGCTGTGTTCGGTGACCTTTCCAACATCGTGGCGGCCACCACCGCGGGATCGACCGCGCCGGTGGCGTCGGTGAGCGTCGCGCCGGCCAGCGTGACGTTGCTGGTCGGCGGTACACGGCAGTTGCGAGCCACCCTCCGGGATGCCAGGGGCAATCTGCTCTCGGACCGAACGGTGAGTTGGAGGTCCAGCGACCCTGCCGTGGCGACCGTGGACGCCACCGGACGCGTGACCGGAGTCGGGGTGGGTGCGCCGACCGTCGCGGCAACGAGCGAAGGCCGGAGCGACTCGGCGCTGATCAACGTCGTGGCGAGCCTGCCGCCGACGACCTACTATCGGACCAACTTCGCTGATGCGACGACGGGGCCGTTGGACGTGTACGCCTACGGCGGCGGCAGTTGCGCCGCGAGCACGGATTATCACGACCCCGGCAGCGCCTACTCGATCAAGTGCACTATTCCCGCCGTGAGCGTCGGAGCGGCCGCGCTGCAGGCGTGGTTTGGCAACGGGCGCCTTGCCGATCTCCCCAGCGATCCGTCCCTGGATCAGGACGTGTTTCAGGAGGTGCGATTCGTCCTGGCGCCTGGGGCGGCCACGGCGATTGGCGGCACAGCGTGTACGGCGCTGAATCGGGTGTCACAGTTCAAAATACACAAGTCGGTCTATGGCCAGGCGGGGAGCGCGTGGAACGGTTGGGTGATGTCCGCCATCGGCCCGTGTTCAGAGCGGAACCTCGGGCTGTTCACCGAAGCGGAGATGTGGAATCTCGATGGTCGCACGTATGGCTGGCCGGGAACGTTTCCGTCCCTGAACGAGGGCACCGTCTACGATGTGATCTATCGCTATCACCGGTATACGGCGGAGGGCTGCGGGACAATCGCCATCTGGGTGAACGACACACAGGTGTTGAACAGCGCCTGCCGCGCCTATCTGGGCACGACGAACGGGTCCACCCAAGGCCTGCTGTTTTGGGATGGCGCGACCTACCTGCAAGCGGGATTGGGCGCCCTCGCCGTGTATACGCTGTTCACGCAGGCGACCAGTTACCCGATCGGGGCCGCCACCGCCAGTCCCTGAGCCTGGCAGGGTGTTGCGTCGACGCCACGCCCGTACTGGGCATCCCGGTTCGACGCCGTGCCAGCCCGAGATTTGCGGAGTAGGACGTGACCTCACCGACTCGCGATGACGCCCATCGATACGCTCGCGCCTTCGAGACGCCCGAAATGGGACGCCTTGCTCGTGGTCCTGACCCTCCTGGTGTTCCTGGAAGTCTGGCGCGTCCAGGGGCTGGTCCCGGGCGTCCCCTTGCTGGGTCTCCCGGTTCTTTGCACGGTCGCGGCGGTGCTGCTCTTCTGGCTGGACCGCGACCCCCGCCGCCGTCTGCGCAGTCTCAATCAGCCCGTCGTCCGCGCGGCCCTCGGCATTGTGGTGCTCGTCGCGGCCTCCATCCCGGGCAGCCTGTATCCCGCACTCAGTCTCAGCTTCCTCCTCATGGACTACTTGCGCGCCGTGATCTTGATGCTCTTGATCGCCGCGAGTGTCCGCGGATTGGCCGACCTGCGGCGGCTCGCGTGGGTTCAGGTCGTCGGTGTCACGCTCTGCGCGGCGGCCACCGTCGCGGCCTCTCAGATCGGGAGCGATGGTCGACTGAGCACAGTGGCGTATTACGATGCCAACGATCTGGCGATGCTGGTTGTGTGCACCTTGCCGCTGGTCGTGTATCTGTGGCAGCGGCCCACGGGGCCATTCAGCCGCGTGGCGCTGGCGGCGGCCACGGTGTTTCTCTTGCGGACGCTGGGGCAGACAGGGTCACGGGGTGGGTTTCTCGGGTTCGTGGCTGTTGGAGGCTACCTGCTGCTGCGGTTCCATGGCATCTCCGGGGCGAAGCGGGTCGGCGCCGTGGCCCTGCTCGTTATTCTCTTGGCCGTGTTCGCGAGCGACCGGTACTTCGAGCGGATTCAGACGATCCTCCATCCCTCGGCGGACTACAACTGGAGCGGGAAGTCCGAGACGGGCCGCATGGACATCTGGAAGCGGGGCATCGGCTACATGCTGGATCATCCCGCGTTCGGGGTGGGGGCAGCGAACTTCGAGAAGGCAGAGGGTACCTTGGCGCCCCAGGCCCGGGAGCGGCAGCAGTACAGCAGGAGCTTCCAGTGGTCTACGGCACATAACTCCTTTATCCAGATCGGCGCCGAGATCGGCGTCGGAGGGGTGATCTTGTTCAGCGCGCTGCTGCTTGGCGCCTTCCGGACCCTCTCCGCAGCTCGCCGGGGGCCAGCTGGCGAAGCCCGAGTGCTGGCGCAGATCCTGACGGGATCTCTCGTCGCTTTCGTCGTGACCGCTTCGTTGCTGTCGCAGGCGTATTCAGCCTACCTGTACGCGCTCCTGGGAATGAGCTTGGGCCTCGCGAGAGTGGTGTCACCGGCGGGAGCTCGTCAGGCGCCCACTCCGCCGCTGCCCAGTCGCTCGACCTGGGGGCCGAGTCGAGTGCCAAGCATCGTCCCGTTCTCGGGCGGGCCGCGTCGCGATGCTCGATGAGCCTACGAGCGACGGTCAAGGCGCTGCTGGAGACTGGACTCGTGTGGAGTGGCGGCGCGGCGCTCCGCCGCGCCGCGCTGGTCCGGCGCACCCTGGTGCTGGCCTACCACAACGTCGTGCCGGATGATGGGCCGTGCTTCGGGGACCGCTCGCTGCATCTCCCGCGCCGCATGTTCGTGCGTCAGATCGAGCACTTGCTGCGAACCCACGCCGTCGTGCCCTTGGAAGAGATCTTCACCCCCGCTCCGCCGGGGCGCCGCCCGCGGGTCGCGCTCACGTTCGACGACGCGTATCGGGGGGCGGTCGACATCGGAGTCGCGGAGCTTGCGAAGCGCGGTGTTCCCGCGACCCTGTTCGTCGTCCCCGCGTTCGTGGGGCGCGGCCCGTTTTGGTGGGATGCCGTGGCGTCCGAGGATCGCGATGTCGACCCGATCCTGCGCGACTACGCCTTGCAAGAGCTGTCCGGGAAGGACCGCAGTGTGCGCAGTTGGGCCGAGGCGCACGGGCTCCGTCTCCGGACGGTTCCAGACTCGGCGTTGGTCGCGTCGGAGGACGAGCTTGGGGCCGCGATCCGTCATCCCGGTATCACGCTCGCGTCTCACACATGGAGCCACCCCAACCTCGCACGCCTGTCGCCGGCCGAGCTCCAAGAGGAGTTGTCGCGGCCCCTACACTGGCTGCGCCAGCGGTACGGCAGCGTGATCCCGTGGCTGAGCTACCCGTACGGCCTCGCGACCCGGACGGTCGAAGCCGCCGCGGCGGCCGCCGGCTATGCCGCCGCCGTAGCCCTTGGCGGCGGGTGGTTCAGTCCCGCCCGCGTGAGCCGCCACTCGGTGCCCCGGCTCAACGTTCCCTCCGCATTATCGGCGAACGGGTTCGTCCTGCGCACGTCCGGGTTGTACGCGGGTCGCTCGTGACACTTCCGACCGTGTGGAGTGGCGACGTGTGAAGCGACGGCTGAGAATCCTCCATGTGGTGCACAAGCTGGATTTGGGCGGCCTGGAGCGGCTCGTCGGTGGCATCGTCCGGCTCATCGACCGGGACCGGTTCGAGAGTCACATCCTCACGCTGAGCGAGTTCGGCCGCCTGGCCGAGGGGCTCGACGGGTACGCGCAGCTGCATCGGTTCGCGTCCGTTCGGCGCCTGTCGATGATCTGGCCGGGGGGTCTGATCCGAGCCATTCGGGCGATCGCGCCCGATGTGGTGCATACGCACAGCGGGGTGTGGTACAAGGCGTCGCTCGCCGCCCGGCATGCCGGCGTCCCTCGACTCGTTCACACGGACCATGGCCGATATCACCCGGACCCGTGGCAGGCCCGGCTGCTGGACGGGCTTGCGGCCCGGCGCACCGACGTGGTGGTCGCCGTCTCGGATGCCCTGCGGCGCCAGATGGTCGAGACGGTGGTGCCCCGTTCCTCTCGGGTGTGCGTGGTGGTCAACGGGGTCGACACCGCCCGCTACCGACCGCGTCCCGTCAACGGAGTCCTGCGCGCCGAGCTGGGCCTCCCGGCTGGAGGGCCCGTGATCGGCAGTATCGGCCGGCTCGACGCGATCAAGGCGTACGACGTGATGATCCAGGCCTTCGCACTGCTGCAAGCGGACGGGTGTGAGGGACCCGCGCCCGCGCTCGCGTTGATCGGGGATGGTCCCGAGCGTGCCCAGCTCGCGGCGCTGATCGAGCAAAAGGGCTTGCGGGGCACGGCCCGGCTGGCGGGCTGGCGGAAGGATGTCGAGCTAGTCTACCCGTTGTTCGACGTATTCACGCTGTCATCGTGGAGCGAGGGAACGTCGCTCGGGCTGCTGGAAGCGATGAGCAGCGGCGTGTGCCCGATCGTGACCGAGGTCGGCGGGTCCCCGGCGGTTTTGGGAGAGCGTTTGCATCACCGCCTCGTGCCGCCCGGAGATGCGATCGCGCTCGCCACTGCTTGGCGGGACGCCCTGGCGCATCCTGCACGGCGCGCAAGCGACGGCGCCGTCGCGCGGGCACGCGTGCAAGAGGCGTTCGCCCTCGAGACCATGGTCCGGGAGTACGAGCGGATCTACGTCGGCGACACCTGAGGGGAAGCCGTCAGCGGGCGGTCACCTTGGGGGGCGCGGGACGGTTCGGCGCGGCCAAGTGGTCCACGACCAGGGGCTCGACTAGTCGTGCGAGGAGTTCGTGGCCCGCGGGGCTCAGATGCCGATCCACCTGTCCGTAGAGACGGCTGCCGCCCTGCTGCGCCTCCCGGAACGCCGGCAAGACGTCGAGCACTTCGAGGTGATGACCACGCATCGCCGCGGCCAGGAGGCGATTGGGCTGGCCCAAGTCGACCGCGCTCGAATCAATCCGGAACCCCTGGAGCGAGCGGTGAAACTCCGCGCTGTCCACCTGATACGGTGCGGGGATCAGCACGAACGTAGTGGGCACGCCGTGTGTGCGGGCGACGTCACGGATGTCGCTCAAGATGCGCGCGGTCACCGACCAACGAGGCGAACCGGCTTCCTGGCGCAGCAGGCCGACCGGAAACTCCTCGGCGGTGAGCCCGAGCCGAGTCCGTAAGGAGTGCAGCCGGGTCTTGAGGAAGATGAACAGTTGCGAGCGGAGTTCCAGAAAGTCATTGACGGGATAGAGGACGGCATCGATGAGCTCTCGTCCGTTGAGCTGTCGCGGGAAGCGCAGCCGATGCACTTCCACCGGGGCGCGCGGCGCGTAGCGCTCGATCGGCTCCGGGACGATGTCGTTCCCGAGATACACCGCCACCAAGACCAGATCAAAGGGTTCGCGACCGAGCGTCCGCCGCGCCTCGATGAGGTACTGGGGCGGATCCCAGCCTCCCACTCCGGTATTGCGGACCGCGACGGCGTGGTGGAGACGTGGCGCGAGGCGTGCCTCGAGCAGGCCAGGGAGACTCTGATCGTATTCCGCCTGCAGGGCTTCCATGAACGAGTCGCCGAGCAGCAGGATCCGCTGCGCGCCCTCGACCCGCCCGGCGGGACCGACGCGGAATCCATCCTGGTCGGTAAACAGTCGCACGGTCCGTTCGCCGGTATTGATCGTCGTGTTCAGGTTGGGACGGTTGACCCAGCCGAGCGAATCGACGGGCTGCCAGACGTCCGGACGTTTGAGGACGAGCTGCTGGGGTGCGACCCAGCGGACGAGCCACTCCCCCAAGCCCAGCCCCACGCTCAGCGCGGTCCCGGCGATGAGCACGTTCAACAGCCCATCACGCCACGGCGCGCGGTGCACGGGGCCGCTGCCCGCGGCGCCTGACGCCGCCGCCCGGCCCGTCGCCGCCGTCAAGGGAAGGTCGGTCATGATGCGATTCCGGGCGCAATGAGCGTGCCCGCCCGAGGCCCTGCCTCGCCGCCGGGGCGAGCGGTCGGGCCGGCCTGACGCCCCCGTCGGCTATGGCGGGCGCGCTACAGGCGAGGTGAATGCGCCACGTCGCGGGAAGTCACAAATCATTGTCCGATCGTCGCTTACAGGCTTGCCTCACGCCCCCCGACGGTAGCACGAGGCCTGCTACACGGGGAGGCACTTTCAACCCAGTTGCCATGACTCCGAGCCATATCCTCGGCATCTCAGCCTTCTACCACGACAGTGCGGCGTGCCTGCTGGCGGAGGGCGAGATCGTTGCGGCGGCACAGGAAGAGCGCTTCACCCGCAAGAAGGGGGACGCGACGTTTCCGGTTAACGCCGTCGCGTACTGCTTGAACCGCGCGGGGATCCGGGCCTCCGACCTGGCCTACGTCGGCTTCTACGACAAACCGCTCCTCAAGTTCGAGCGCATCCTCGAGACGTATCTCGGGGTTGCTCCTCGAGGCTTCGCCTCGTTCCGGATGGCGGGGCCGCTCTGGATGAAGGAAAAGCTCTTCATTGATGGCGAGATTCGGCGGCAGTTGGGCGGGTACGAGGGCGAGATGCGGTACGCCGAGCATCACGAGTCGCACGCGGCTAGCGCGTTCTTCCCCTCACCCTTCGAGGAAGCGGCAATCCTCACCGTCGACGGCGTGGGTGAGTGGGCCACCGCGTCCATGGGCGCCGGGCGCGGCCATGACATCGCGCTCATCAAGGAACTCTACTGGCCCGACTCGCTGGGTTTGCTGTACTCGGCGTTCACCTATTACACGGGCTTCAAGGTGAATTCGGGCGAGTACAAGGTCATGGGCCTCGCGCCGTACGGGGAGCCCAAGTACGTCGACACGATCTATCGCGAGCTGATCGAGCTGCGCGAGGACGGCTCGTTCCACCTGAACCAAAAATACTTCAACTATCTCACCGGCCTGACGATGACGAACGGTGAGTTCGATGAGCTGTTCGGTGGGCCGCCGCGCGTGCCCGAATCGAAACTCACCCAGCGGGAAATGGATCTAGCCCGGTCGGTGCAGGTCGTGTGCGAGGACGCTATGCTGCGGATGGCGCGGGCCCTCCACCGGGAGACGGGACTGGAGAACCTCTGCCTCGCAGGCGGGGTCGCGCTGAATTGCGTTGCGAACGGACGACTCCTGCGCGAGGGGCCGTTCAAGCGGTTGTGGATCCAACCGGCCGCAGGCGATGCCGGGGGGGCCCTCGGTGTGGCGCAGCTCATTTGGCACCGCGCCTGCCAGCGTCCGAGGGCCGTGGCGCCGGGCAAGGACGCGATGAAGGGTGCGTACCTCGGGCCCGACTTCTCGCCCCAAGAAATCGAAGCATACCTGGAATCGCAGGGAGCCGCGTACGAGCGGCTCGAGCGCGCGTGCCTGCTACGCCAGGTGGCCGAGCTCCTGGCCCAGGAGAAAGTGGTCGGGTGGTTCAACGGCCGCATGGAGTTCGGTCCGCGGGCGCTCGGCGCCCGCAGCATCCTCGGGGATCCGCGGAGCCCGCGCATGCAGGCCCAGATGAACCTGAAGATTAAGTTCCGCGAAGGCTTTCGCCCCTTCGCGCCGAGCGTGCTGCGGGAACGGGTCACCGAGTACTTCGACCTGGACACCGACTCCCCGTACATGCTGCTGGTCGCGCCGGTGAAGCGCCAGCGCCAGGTCCCGATGACGGACGCGCAGCGGCGACTCTGGGGCATTGACCAGCTCAACGTCGTGCGCTCGGACATCCCCGCCGTGACCCACATCGATTACTCCGCCCGTATCCAGACCGTCGCGCGGGACACAAACCCCGATTACTACGATCTGATCGCGGAGTTCGAGCGCTTGACCGGATGCGGGGTGCTGGTGAACACCTCGTTCAACGTGCGGGGCGAGCCGATCGTGTGCACGCCGGCTGACGCCTACCGCTGTTTCATGCGCACGCACATCGACTACTTGGTCCTCGGGCCGTTTCTCCTGGCCAAGGCCGGGCAGGCCGCGTGGAAGGAGAGTGAGGAATGGAAGCTCGAGTTCCAGCTGGACTGAGCCCCGCCGAAGGGCGCCGGTTCGGCCTCACGTTGGGTGCCGCGTTCCTCGTGCTGGCTGGCATCTGCTGGTGGCGGGGGCGGGAAGGCGCCGCGACGGTCGCCCTCGTGATCGGCGGCGTGCTGCTGCTGGCCGGCACCGCTCTGCCGACGCGACTCGGACCGGTGCAGCGCGCGTGGCTCGGTCTCGGCACGGCACTGTCCCGCGTCACGACGCCGATTTTTCTGGGGGCCACGTACTTCGGTGCGATCGCGCCGATCGGACTGCTGCTGCGTGCTTTCGGTCGGAACCCGCTCCTGCGTCACCGGCGCCCGGCGAGTTGCTGGGTCATCAGGCCTGACGCGGCCTCGAGCCGGAGCGACATGGAGCGTCAATTCTAGGAGGAAGCAACACCATGAGTCAGACGAATCTCGCCGGGGAGTTGTGGGCCTTCATGCGCGTGCGCAGGAAATGGTGGCTGGTGCCCATCATCGTCGTGATGGTATGCGTTGGGGCGCTGCTCGTGCTGGCGCACGGGTCGGTGCTGGCGCCCTTCATCTACACGATCTTCTAGGCCGCTGGCTCGACTGCGCCGGGGAGGGCCGGCGGCGTGGCCCGCCGGGCGCGGATGATCACACCCGCCGCGTCCGCGGCTCCGTCCGCCTGCCCGTGGCGTAGCAGCTCGTGGGTGTCGTGGAACCCCGCGCGCTGCAGCCCCGCGGTGAACGCCGTCGAGACGGCGTGCGCCACCCCATCCGCGCGTTGCTGCCGCTCCAGCAGGAACACTTCCCCTCCGGGCTCCAGCACCCGATGGATCTCGCGCAGCAGGCCCGCCGGGTCACGACACCCCTCCAGGGCGAACGTCGACAGCACCCGGTGGAACGACTGGCTCGGGCACGGCAACCGGGCCCCGTCCCACGTCCTAAACTCGAGCTTCCCAGGCACTCCGCGCAGCTCGGTCGCGCGCGCAACGTGGGCGGGAGAGGTATCCAGTCCGCACGCAACCCCCTTCAGGAGGCGGCGCCACGCCTCCTCCACGATCCAGCCGTCGCCGCACTGGACGAACAACAATCGCTCCCACGCCCGGATGCGCGCCACGTCGAGCAGGCGCAGGTCCCAGTCGCGACGCGGTTCGCCGGTCGGATCGAGCACGACACAAGGGTGGCTCACGCCGGATTGTGTCGAGCAACAAGCGTGCCCGACACGGTCTGGCTCGCCACGAATCCTGCCTCGACGCGCCACGCTGTGGCCCTCACCCCTCGGGCCGTTGCGCCCTTGCAACGCACGGAGCCTCAACGCCCTAGAGAACGCGGGTTCGTCTCCGGGGCACGGAGCTTGTTCAGCGTATGCATGGACTCGATACAGCCTGTGACGCTGCGGAGGGAGGGTGCGTGACCAGTAGCCTGAGGGCCCGTCAGGTCAGACCTGCCGATTCGCTCGCCGGTCGAGACGCGATCGGCGTGCTCCACCTCGTCGCGCCGTCGGCGATAGGTGGTGCGGAGCGTGTGGTTCACGCGCTCGCGACGGGGCAATGCCGGGCCGGCCACCGAGTGAGCGTGGCCGCGGTGCTCCCGAGCGGGGTCGGCGACCATCCGTTCTTGGGGCCGCTCGTGGAGGCTGGCGTCGACGTCGTTCCGCTGTGTCTGCCTCCCCGGGCGTATCTCCGGGAGCGGGCCGCCATCGTTGATCTCTGCAGGCGAATCCGTCCGGACGTAGTGCACACGCACGGCTATCGCGTGGAGGTCGTGGACGCCGGGGTCGCCCACCGTCTTGGCATCCCCACGGTGGCCACGGTCCATGGGTTCACCGGGGGGGATTGGAAGAATCGCTTGTATCAACGGCTGCAGCGGCGGGCCTTACGGCGCTTCGACGCCGTGGTCGCGGTCTCCCGGCCGCTGGCGGGCGATCTGGCGCGGGCAGGCGTGCGGGCCGACCGCCTGCACGTGGTGCGGAACGCGTGGCCTGAGGGCGAGGGGGGGGAGCCGCCCCTGCCGCGTGACCGCGCTCGTCGGCTGCTCGGGGTCCCGGCAGAGCGATTCCACATCGGATGGGTGGGCAGGCTCACGGCCGAGAAAGGAGCGGACGTCCTGATAGCCGCGTTGGACTCCCTGCGCGACCTGCCCTGGGTGGTGTCGGTGCTGGGCGACGGGCGCTTGCGTCCCCAGCTCGAGGCGCTGGCCGCGCGCCGGGGCCTGGGAGAGCGGGTCCGCTGGTTCGGCAATCTTCCCGCTGCTCGGCAGCTATTCGCCGCCTTCGATGTGTTCGTCCTGAGCTCTCGCGCCGAGGGGACACCCATCGTGCTGTTCGAAGCCATGGCAACCGGTGCGCCCATCGTCGCCACGGCGGTCGGCGGTGTGCCAGACGTCGTCTCCTCGAAGGAAGCATTGCTCGTCCCGCCCGAGGATCCCAAGAGCCTGGCGGAAGCGATTCGGCGGGTGTACGCGGACTCCACGGCGACGGCCACGCGCGCCCGCGGAGCCCGTCGGCGCCTGGAGAGCGAGTTTGCTCTAGCGCCTTGGCTGGCGAGTTACGAGCAGATCTATCGGACCGTCCAATGACCGCCCTCTGTCTGTGGGTCCTCGGTTCCGCGGTGGCGTTGGCGGTCTACAGCTACCTCGGCTATCCGTTGCTGTTAATGCTGGTGGCGGCGTTTCGGCGGAAGCGGTCGACGACCGTGCGATTCGCCGAGTGGCCGAGTATCAGCATCGTGCTCCCCGTGTACAACGAGGAGGCGGTCGTCCGCAGTCGCCTGGAAAACCTGCTCGCGCTCGACTACCCTGCGGACCGGCGGCAGATCCTCGTCGTCTCCGACGCGTCCACCGATCGCACCGACGCCATCGTAACCGAGTATGCCAGCCGCGGGGTTGAGCTGCTGCGTATGTCGCACCGCGGAGGCAAGACGGCGGCGGAGAACGCGGCCCTCCCGCGGCTCCATGGAGAGATTATCGTGCACACCGACGCGTCGGTCCAGGTGGAGCGTGGTGGCCTCAAGGCATTGATCGCAAGTTTCGCCGACCCCGTTGTCGGAGTTGCGTCGAGCCACAACGTCAGCGTCGCGCGAATCGATGACCACGCCAACTACGCGGAGTCATGGTATGTCGGGTACGACATGTGGGTCCGGGACCTGGAGACGCAGATCCACGGAATCGTGGGTGCGGCCGGCTGTTTTTACGCGGCGCGGGCCTCCCTCCAGACGTGCACGCTTCCCGATGAACTGAGCCCGGATTTTGCCGCCTCACTCATCGCGGAAGAGCGGGGCTTCCGCACCGTGTCGGTGCGACAAGCGATCTGCTTTGTGCCGCGCATTCCTTCACTGCGTCGCGAGTACCGTCGCAAAGTCCGCACAATCGCTCGCGGGTGGCAGACGCTGTACTTCAAGCGCTCGTTGTTGAACCCGCTGCGTGCCGGGGCGTTCTCTTGGATCCTCGCAAGCCATAAGATCTGTCGCTGGCTCGTTCCACACCTGGGAGTGCTGGTGCTTGTGGCACTCGCGTCTCTGAGCGGGTCCGTGCCGTGGGCCCGGGGAGCGGTGGCGCTCGCAGCCTTCGCGGGGTTGAGCGCCGCGCTCGCTTGGTGGTGGCCGGACCACCGCCGCCTGCCGAGAATCGTGGCCGTACCCGCCTACCTCGTGATCGGCAACGTGGCGGTCCTGCATGCCTCGATTCGGGCCGTGCGAGGTGCGCGCACGCCGACCTGGGAGCCTACACGTCGAGAGGCGACGCGGGCCCCGGAACTGGCGTAACGGGCCCGCTCGCCCTAGCGAGCCGACGCCGCCTGAGGGCTCGCGACGCGCTCACCGGCCGATCCGACGGGTTGCAGGCGGGCCGCTGCTTCACTCAACGTGACGAATGTCAGGGGCGTAATCCGAGCGAGACGCTCCAAGTACGACGCCAACGCGTGATAGAGGCGCTCGACACTGGCCGAATCCGGGCTGTACGGACTCAGTCTCGGACGCAGGCTCGGGCTGTGGAAGAACAGATGTAGATGCCGCACACCGTGATCGATCAGGCGACGCGACAACCTCACCATGTCGCCCGCGGAATGCATCTCGGGACTCAGGAAGAGTCGTCTGATCAGGCCTGCTCGTGACGCGAGGCCGGGGAGATGCAGCGGGCGCACGCGTCGTCTCTCCAACAAGCGTTGGACTCTGTCCCACACGCCGAATGGTGCGCGACTGTACCCGGTGGACATCGGAACCTCGAGCAAGGGCCCATGAGGCTCCGGGACCCGCACATCGCCGGCTCCTGCCAGCCGATATGCGCCGAGTGGTGCCCCGACGAACGACGGCCCGTCGTCGTACCGCTCCCAACTGACGAATGGCGTGACGCTGCTGTCCACGCGGTAGCCGCAGCGGATCAGCGCCGCAACGGTGCCCGGGCCCAGGCCGTAGCGGCCCGCGCGGAACACCGCGGGCGGTGCGCCGGTCGCATCCCGCAACGTGGCCGTGAGGCGCTCGAGCTTCGCTAACTGCAGGGCCGCCGGCAGATTTTTGAGCATGGTGTTGTGGGGCAGGAACGGCTCGTCCTCGGGCGGCGTGTTCCAAGGGTGCAGATGGGCCCCGATCTCCGCCCCCCCCGCCTGCAGCTCTCGCAGCGTCGCGGCGGCCCAGTCGCGGATGGCGACCTGATAGGTCGTGAGATACGTCGCGCGTACGCCCAGCTGCCGGAATAGCGCGTCGAGGCGTGGGAGCTCGCGGATGTTTTCGACCGTGACCTGCTCACGGCATGGCAGCCAGTTGTCCTCCTCGGTGTCCACGGAAACGATGAGCAGCATGGGACGGGACATGCGCGGCGGTCCTCAGACGTGCGCCGCACGGCCGCGGGCGGTGGTGCCCGCGCGGTGCCCCAGCATGCGAGCACGCAGCCGGGCCGCCAGGTCGAGGCCGCGCAGCCACAGGCCGCGCCAGCCCGGCCGAAAGATGACGAGCTCGATGGTGACGCGTTGCGACCCGGTCCACTGCGCCTTGTACGTCTCGTCCCCCCGCAGGAAATCGAACCGCCGGTAGCCACGCTCGATCGCCCGGCGGATCATCACCGCCATGAGGACGACACCCACACTCTTGTCCTCCCAGCGCGGGTCGCGGCCACTTTGGTAAAAATGGACCGTGTCGCGGTCGGTGAAGCCGTACCACGCGGCCGCGGGCTGGCCGTCCAACTCGAGCGTCGTCAGCCACAGCCGACCACGGTTGGCCAGCTCACGGAGGAACGAGCGGTGCAGCCGGTCAACCTGGACATCTTCGAACGCCCCGGCACCCGCCCAGCGCTGTCGGTGCAGCGAGATCAGGTGCCGCCAGCCTTCCTCCAGTCGTTCCTCACCGTAGTCGGTCACAGTGACGGCGTGATCGCGCTGCAGATTCCGCTCGTAGCGGCGCAGCCGCTGACGCCGTGCCGCGCTCAACGACGCGAGATATTCCTCCCAGGTGGCCGGCAGGTCGAGGTACGGGCAGCTCCACAGTGCTTGGCGCCGCACCGTACAACCAGCGTTCGCGAACGCCGTCGCCAACCGCGTCGCGTTCGGCGCATCGGGCGCCAGGTTGCCCAGAATCGCGATGTCCCAGGGCAGCGACGCCAGTGTCGGGATGGCGGCCGCCAGTTCCGCGTCGGGCAGCGCCGGAACCTCTAGATGGTCCGGACACCCGAGATCGCCGATGGCCCACATCAGAACCCGGGCCTGGCGGCGGCGAAACGTGGCGGTTCGGACAGCGACCGGCAACACGGCCTGCAGGGTCCCCTCACTGCCACGCAGCATCACGACATGGCTTGCGTCCAGATCCTCCGGGGACGCCGCGTTCGCCCACGCTCGGTGCCACGCCCAGGTCGCGAAGGGCGAGGCGACAGCCGAGCTCTCGAGCAGCCGGTCCCACTCCGCCGGGCCCTCGTTGAGGGCGTCGCGCAATGGCACCAAGGTGGCGATCCGGTCGGACGCCGTCACTACCGCGGCGCCCACTTGGCCTGCCAGGGTGCGTGGTGCGCGCATCCCGGTCACGTGCGTTCGTTGGCGAAGGCCAGGAGCGCCAGTCCCCGGGTGCGGAGGAACCGCCGGATCGCCAGGCGGTCATTCGCCGTCAGCACGCCGAACTGCCAGACGCAGGCGAGGTACGCCACCAGCACCAACACCCGCAAGGAGAGCGAAACCCCCAAGTTGGACCGAGGCAAGAGCACGCCAACCACACAAGCGCTGACGGCGAGGAGCGTGGCGCGAATCACGGGCCCCCACTGGTAGCGGACGGGCCAGAGCCGTTGCGACACTGCGTACACCGCCCATTCCCGCACGGCGAAGGAGGCGACGGTCGCGAGGGCGGCGCCCAGGCCGTAGAAACGAGGAATCAGCACCGCGTAGCCGATGACGGCCACGATGGCGCCCGCCCACGTGGCGAGCGTGTACCACGCGGTCTGCTCACGCACTTGAATACCGATGTTGTGCACCAGCGTCCAGGATTGAAAGACATACGCGATCAGGATGATTGGCACGAGATCCGCCGCGGGGAGGAACGCGGGGGCGGCCATGATGCGGAGCAAGTCCCCCACAAACAGCGCGATGCACACGGCGATCGTCACGAGCACGAGGTTGAAGTAGCTGAAGCCGCGGGCAAACAACTCGTCGCGATCGGACCGTTTGGCGATTTCGAATCGTGCCGGCTCCCACACCATCGAGAACGGCACCTCGCTGAGCATCGCCAGGAGAAAGCCAAACTGGTAGGCCAGCGCGTACAGGCCCACGGCGGATGTATCCGAGACGCGTCTCAGGAAGTACCGATCCCCAAACGTGAGGATGAAGGTGGCCACCTGCGTCGCCACGAACGGCGTCCCGAACCGCAGGAGATCGCGGGCCGCGCGCTTCGAGAACCGCAGCCCGATGTCCTTCACCAGGTAGATCATCAGACCCGTGCCCGTGAGGACGTTGCCGGCAAGCGTGCTGAGCAGCACGCCTTTGGCGCCGAGGCCCATGAACACGACGAAGACGAGGTTCAGGGTCACCTGGAGGATGAGCTTCCCTGTCATCACCGCGACGTACAGCAGCGATCGATCCCCCAACCGCAGGTAAGCGGTGGGTACCAGGAACAGGCTCTCGAAGGCCAAGCCCATCCCCGCGATCCGCACCAACGCCACGTCCTCCACGCTGCCGAGCGCGATCTCGGCGATGGTCGGCGCGAAGACGTAGATGGCGGCGGTCGCCAGGGCGTACGAGAGGAGGAGCACAATCACCGCTGTCGACAGCACCTTGCGGCGCTCCGCGTCCGTCTGCGCCTTGTGGTAGAACCAGAAGATCCCCGCGCCGAGGCGGGAACCCGCGACGATCGACGCCACCTCGAGCACCATTTCGAGCAGGCGCAGCACCCCGTAGTCGGCCGGCGTGAGATAGTGGGTGTAGATCGGCAGCATGAGGAAGGCCACCGCCTTGCTCACAAGGACCCCGGCGCCGTAAATCAGCCCATGCCGGCCGATCCGGGTCATTGTGAACGGCGTCGCGGTAGTGGCCACGGAACTGGGTCCTTCGTGTATGAGGTCTGGGAACTCGCCTGTGCAAGAGCCGGGCGAGGCACGATCCGCGGTCAGCAGAGCGAGCCGGTCCCTGCAAAACCGCCCGCGTGTGGCGCGACCGCTACACACCACGCTGCCGCGTTGGGCTGGGTCACGAAACGTTGCCGGAGGGCGAGGCGCGCCCTATCTACGGGCGACGGTACCAGACGAGGGGGATGTGGTGCGGAAGCGGCGACGCCTGGCGTTACCAGGCGCCGCGCCGACGCAGCATCACCGGCAGCGTCCGCGCCATGATCTTCAGGTCCTCGAGCGTCGACTGACGGCGGATGTATTCGAGATCGTAGCGCACCTTGCGACGCACGTCGTCCACCGATGTGTCATAGCCCTGGTTGATCTGCGCCCAACCAGTGATGCCGGGGCGGACCCGCTGACGCCTCTGGTAGCCCTCGATTTGCTCGCGCAGGTACACGAAGATCGTGGGCTGCTCCGGCCTGGGGCCGACGATGTTCATTTCACCCGTCAGCACGTTGAACAGCTGGGGCAGCTCGTCAAGTCGGAGCTTCCGCAGCACCCGGCCGATCGGCGTGATGCGCGCGTCGTCGGCCTGCGCCCACACCTGCTTCCCGCTGCCGTCGGCGGGGCGCATCGTGCGGAACTTGTACATCGTGAACGGCTGACCGCCTTGATCGGTGTGGCGCCGAGTGTTGCCGCCGGCGTTCGAGAGCGCCCGGCGGTCCAACCCCACGCGCGACTGCGTAAACAACACAGGTCCGCGGGACGTCAGCTTGATGAGCGCCGCGATGACGAGCATCAGCGGAAACGTGAGGACGAGCCCCACAACCGCCACGACGATGTTGAAGAGACGCCGGCCCCGCCGCTCGCGGTCGCGCGGGCGGAGGGGAGCGGTATGGATCAAAGAGAGCTTCGGTCGGGCCGGGTGAGCCGGTCGCGCCGATTGGAAGTCAGTGAGTGTCGTCATGCCATAAACTCTTGGCAAGGTCCGTGCGCGGGCGCGGCCAGGCAGAGTCGTGACCGAACCCACATGGTCCGGCGACATTTCGCTCTGGACCGGGCTGTGCGGGGCCGGTGCGCTATGGCGAACCGGCGTCGTCTGTAGGCTGCGCGCCACGACACGCGGCAATGTCACACGCGGCAACGTCACGAGGCCACAGCGTCCGCCGATGGACACTCGACTTCGAAGAAGAACCGGGTTCCCCAATTCGGCCGTGTTTCCACCTGGAGCTCCGTGCCCATGGCCTTCACGAGCTTGCGGCAGATCGCGAGCCCCAGGCCGGAGCTGGAAAAGTGGTGGCGCCCGCCTGCCGGCGTCGGCCGCACTGGCTGGTACAGTGTGCGGAGCAGGGCGGGGTCAACCCCGGCGCCGGTGTCCTGCACCGAGAACTCGAGACGGTTGCTATCAATGGGTCGCGCCGCCAGTTCCACGAAGCCCGTGTCAGTGAACTTCACCGCGTTGGTGGCGAGGTTCAGCAGCACGCGCGACAGCGCCCGCGCGTGCCCCACACGCCGCTCGGGCACCGGGTGGACCAGCCGTACGGCGAGCCCCTTCTCATGGGCGATGGGGAGGACCATGCTGCGCACCGACGCGAACGTCTCGGCTACCGAGAACGGCGCGGGGGAGCGGTCGACTAGCCTGTTGCCGCCGCGGGCCAGCTCCAACACGTCGCTCGCGGTCGCGCACAAGCAGAGCGCGGCGCTGTAGATCAGGCCGAGTTGACGACTCTGCTCCGGGGTCACGGTGCCGCCCTGGCCCTGCTGCAGCGCTTCCGCGAGGAACAGGATGGACGTGAGCGGCGAGCGCAAGTCGTGCGCGAGCTCCACGACGAGCTCGAGCCCGTTCGGGCCCGCCAGACAGGCGGTGAGATCCTGGGGCTCCGGCTCGGGCGCCGCCCTCGGCACCGTCGCGACGACTGGCCAGTCGAGCCGTTCAGCCGTGTTGGTCCGCATTTCCATCACTCCCCCGCGTATCACGCGGCCTGACCGCCCGGCTCACCCGCCGGGACCTCTATCTGCGTGTCATCCATCGCGCCCGCCGCCGGCCCGGCCTCACGCTCGACCACCCACCCCGCGGTGGGGCTGCGCTGCAGTCCGTGGCGCTCCATCAGCCGGTACAACGTGGTCCGATCGACGCCCGCGATGCGGGC
>Ga0137418_10001425_pt1 | contig 22057 bp, 23 predicted proteins | sample CZODoug3_1_2_16f_FD_122242 | JGI IMG/M metagenome (GOLD analysis project Ga0137418, IMG submission 122242) | Vadose zone soil fungal communities from Angelo Coast Range Reserve, California, USA - CZODoug3_1_2_16fungal (Hybrid Assembly) | ecosystem: Environmental > Terrestrial > Soil > Vadose...
ACGTGCTGCAGGGCGAGCGCCCGCTGGCGCTCTTCCTCAACGCTCATCCGCGGCGGGCATGAGCACGCCTCGCGTCGCCCTTGGCACCGCGTTCACGACCAGCTTCCAAGCGACGGCCTCCACTCTCACCCCGGCCGGCGCGGAGGCAGATGCCATGGCGAAGATCAAGGTCGGAAGCAAGAAGCCGGAGTCGAAGAGCGCAGTGCACGCGGGCATGGCGCTGGGGTTGTTCGCGCAGATCGGCTTGGCCGTGCACCTGTACTCGCTGCTGGTTCCCGCGCTTGGCGCATCGCGGGCCGGTCTGGCGATGGGACTGGTAACATTTATGGCCATTATTGGCCGCACGCTGATTGGCTGGGTCATGCCTGCGGGCATCGATAGAAGGTTGATGGCGTGTGCCAGCTACGGGGTGCAGATGGCAGGTTGCGCTGTGCTCGTTGCCGCGGCCGGCACGAGCATACCGCTGTTGCTTCTTGGGGTTGTCCTGTTTGGTCTCGGATTCGGCAACGGAACCTGGTTGCCGCCTTTGATTGCTCAGGTTGAATTCGTTGGGGACGATGTGCCGCGGGTGGTCGCCCTCATTGTTGCGATCTCACAAGGCACTTACGCATTCGCGCCTGGCGTCTTTGGCATGATCAGAGAATTCGCACCGCCAGCAGCAGGGCTGGCCTCTGGGGCAGCGCCAAACCTCTTTGTTGCTGCCGGAATTGTGCAAGGGCTGGCTATTTGTGCATTTCTGGCGGGTCGGCGCCGAAGCGTGCCCACCTGATCGCCGCAAACCGTTCGGTCCGGCCGTGATGTGGTGGGCACGGCGCAAGACCGCCTTTGCCCACAATAGGTCAGCGCGTCGGGATCGGCTTGTCGCCGCGATAGTCGTAGAAGCCGCGCTGGGTCTTGCGGCCGAGCCAGCCGGCCTCGACATATTTCACCAGCAGCGGGCACGGCCGGTACTTGGAGTCCGCCAGACCCTCATGCAGGACCTGCATGATCGAGAGGCACGTATCGAGACCGATGAAATCGGCCAGTTCCAGCGGCCCCATCGGATGGTGCGCGCCGAGCTTCATCGCAGCGTCGATGGCCTCGACGTTTCCGACCCCTTCATACAGCGTATAGATCGCCTCGTTGATCATCGGCAGCAGGATGCGGTTGACGATAAAGGCCGGAAAATCCTCCGAGACCGCGATATACTTGCCGAGCCGGGTGACGAATTCCTTCGACGCCTCGAAGGTCGCGTCGTCGGTGGCAATGCCGCGGATCAGTTCGACCAGTTCCATCAGCGGTACCGGATTCATGAAGTGAATGCCGATAAAGCGCTCGGGCCGGTCGGTGGATGCGGCCAGCCGCGTGATCGAGATCGAGGAGGTGTTGGAAGCGACGATGGCCTCCGGCTTCAGGACCGCGCAGACATCGTGAAAAATCTTGCGCTTGATCTCTTCCTTTTCGACCGCGGTCTCGATCACGATATCGCAATCGGCGAGCCCATCCATGCTCTCGGCCAATACAATCCGGTCCAGCGCCTGTTTGCGGGCATCCTCGGTGATGATTTTCTTGGAGACCTGCCGCGACAGATTGCCGTTGATGGTTGCCATCCCCGACTTCAGGCGATCGACGGACACATCGTTAAGCACCACGTCGAACCCGGCCAGCGCCGCCACATGCGCGATGCCATTGCCCATCTGGCCCGAGCCGATCACACCGACCTTCTTGATCATAGCCGCCATCTTGTCATCTCACCGGAGCGACGCGCGATCCGCGTCTGCCCATTCCCTTGTATAACACCGGCCGAAGTTCGCTCATCCGATTGTTTGGATCATCGTTACTTTCCGAGCTTGCCCAACTCTTCGGTCAATTCGGGAACCGCCTGATAGAGGTCCGCGACCAGGCCGTAATCGGCGACCTGGAAAATCGGCGCATCCTCATCCTTGTTGATCGCGACGATAACCTTGGAATCCTTCATGCCGGCAAGATGCTGAATGGCGCCTGAAATGCCGATGGCGATATAAAGTTCCGGCGCCACCACCTTGCCGGTCTGGCCAACCTGCCAGTCGTTCGGCGCATATCCGGCATCGACCGCGGCGCGCGAGGCGCCGACGCCGGCGCCGAGCTTGTCGGCAAGCGGCTCGATATATTTGGCAAAATTCTCGCGGCTCTGCATGGCGCGTCCGCCCGAGACGATGATCTTGGCCGATGTCAGTTCGGGACGATCGCTCTTGGCAACTTCCTCGCCGACAAAACTGGACAGACCAGGATCGGCTGCCGACGCGGCATTTTCTACCGCTGCGCTGCCGCCGTCTCCGGCCGCGGCGAAGGTCGAGGTGCGGACGGTAATGACCTTCTTGGCATCCTTCGATTTCACCGTCTGGATCGCATTGCCGGCATAGATCGGCCGCTCGAATGTGTCGGGCGAAATCACCTTGATGATTTCCGACACCTGCATCACGTCGAGCAGGGCGGCGACCCGCGGCATGACGTTCTTGAAGCGCGAGGTGGCGGGCGCAACGAAGGCGTCATAGGACGGCGCCAGCGCCACGATCAGGGCCGCCAGCGGCTCGGCGAGATCGTGGGCATAGGCGTCGCCTTCGGCGAGCAGAACCTTGGTAACGCCGGCAAGTTTGGCCGCGGCCTCGGCCGCGGCCTTGGTGCCCTCGCCGCCTCCGGCGACCAGAACGTGAACCTCGGCGCCGAGCTGGGTGGCCGCGGTCAGCGCCTTGTTGGTGGAGTCCTTCAGGGTGGCGTGTTCGTGTTCGGCAATCAACAGCGTGGTCATCTAGAGAACCCCGGCTTCGTTCTTGAGCTTCGACACCAGCTCGGCGACGTCCTTGACCTTGACGCCCCCCTTGCGGCCCGGCGGTTCGGATGTCTTGAGGATCTCAAGATGGGCGGTGAGATCCACGCCGTAATCGGAGGCGCTCTTGTCGGCAATCGGCTTCTTCTTGGCCTTCATGATATTGGGCAGGCTCGCGTAGCGCGGCTCGTTCAGCCGCAGATCAGTAGTTACGATCGCCGGTCCCTTAAGTTTCAGCGTCTGCAAGCCGCCGTCGACCTCGCGCGTCACCTTGAAATCGGAGCCGTCGACTTCGACCTTGGACGCAAAGGTCGCCTGCGACCACCCAAGCAGCGCAGCCAGCATCTGGCCGGTCTGGTTACTGTCATCGTCGATCGCCTGCTTGCCGAGGATAATCAGGCCGGGTTTCTCTTCGTCGGCGATCGCTTTCAGAATTTTCGCCACCGCCAGCGGTTCGACATTGCCTTCCGCCTTGACCAAAATACCGCGGTCGGCGCCCATGGCGAGACCGGTGCGGATGGTTTCCGCCGCCTGCGCCGGACCGATCGATACCACCACGACTTCGGTCGCCTTGCCGGCCTCTCGCAGGCGCAAAGCTTCCTCGACGGCGATTTCATCGAACGGATTCATCGACATCTTGACGTTGGACAGTTCGACGCCCGATCCGTCGCTCTTGACGCGAACCTTGACGTTGTAATCGACCACCCGCTTTACCGGCACCAGAACCTTCATCGATCCTCTTTCGCTTGAATTCAGGTTTGATCAGCCTGCGCGCGGAACCTAAAGCTCCCGCCAACCCCGGTCAACGCGCGAAGGCCAAAAATCGCCCCCGACATACGCACTTAACGGCGCTTAGCGGTTCTGGCCAGGCACCCACAGCACGTCGCCAGCACCGTTATCGTTCACGGAACGGCTGGCGACAAACAAAAAATCCGACAAGCGGTTCATATACTGAATCGCGGCATCGCTGACCGGTTCGTCGGGCTTTGCCGCGAGTTCCACCATCATCCGTTCCGCCCTGCGGCATATCGTACGGGCGAGATGCAGGTACGCTGCGGCCGGCGTGCCTCCGGGCAACACAAACGACGTCAACGGCGCCAGCCGCGCGTTCAACGTGTCGATATCGTGCTCAAGGCGTTCGACCTGGCTCGACAGCATCCTCAAGCGTTCCGCCTTGCCCTCGCGCTGGGGCACCGCGAGGTCGGCGCCGAGGTCAAACAAATCGTTCTGGATCAGACCCAGCATCGCATCGAGATCGCGCGCATCCGACAGATGCAGCCGCACAATGCCAATGGCGGCGTTGGTCTCGTCGACGGTTCCATAGGCGCCGATGCGCAGGTCGTGTTTCGGGCGGCGCTCGCCGCTGCCAAGTGCCGTGGTACCGTCGTCGCCGGTTCGGGTGTAGATTCGATTGAGGACGACCATTGTCTGTCTCCCTTCAGCGGCCCATCGCCAACAGCGCGAGCATGGTGATGACAATCGCGACGAATTGCAGCAATACCCGCAACTGCATCAGTTTCTGGGACCGGTTGGGCGATCCGCCCCGCATCATGTTGAGGAGGCCAAGCAGCAGCACCAGCGCGACGGCGCCGACCGCGATTGGAAGAAGAATCGAGCTCAGGAATGATGCCATTGGCGGTACATAACACCGCGCAAGGCGGTCCGCCATCGCCCGCGTCGAGCGCAGCCCGGGTGCAACGATCTGGCTTTTAACTCAATTATATCAGAAGGTCGCCCCGGTTCGCCGATCGAACGCATCTTCCACGGGTCAAGGTGAAATGTGAGGCAGGTTCGCTACATCTTTCATGTCGGCATCGACGCGTTCTATACGTTTCTGGCCGATGACGGCTGGGCGATCGCAAGCCATATCGCGCTGTCGACGCTGATGGCGCTGTTTCCGTTTCTGATCGTGCTGACTTCGCTCGCCGGTTTCTTCGGGTCGAAGGAACTCGCCGATCAGGCCGCGGGGCTGATGCTGCAGATCTGGCCGCAGCAGGTCGCCGACTCGCTGTCAGGCGAGATTCACGACGTGCTGACCACAACCCGTGGCGACGCGCTGACCATCGGCCTCGTGCTCGCCGTATATTTCGCGTCGAATGGCGTCGAAAGCCTGCGCGTTGCGCTCAACCGCGCCTATGCGGTGATCGAACCGCGGAGATGGTACTGGCTGCGGCTGGAATCGATCGGCTACACGCTGATCGCGGCATTCACGTCGCTGGCGATGGCCTTCATGATCGTGCTCGGGCCCCTGATTCTGGAGGCGGCACGCCGACACATTCCGCTGATCGTCGAAACCAACGAGAATTTCCTCAACCTTTCGCGCTACGGCATCGCCATCGCGGCGCTGGTCGTCGCGCTCTTTATCCTCCACGCCTGGCTTCCGGCGGGCCGCCGCGGGTTTCTGCAGATCCTGCCGGGAATCATCTTCACCTTGGTGGCGTCACTGCTGTCAGGCATCGTGTTCGGACAGTATCTCGCGCGCTTCGCCAACAACTATGTCACGATGTATGCCGGCCTCGCATCGGTCATCATCGCGCTGGTGTTTCTGTATTTCATCGCCGCGATCTTCGTGTATGGCGGCGAACTGAATGCGGCGATCATCAAGTCGCGGTTGCCGCACGGCGTGTCGCTTCAAGCAGCGCAGTCGCTAAAGCCCTTGGACTCACAGGCTTGACCAGAAAGGCGTCCGCACCGGCCTCGCGCGATGCGGTTTCGTCATCGCCGCGGCCGGACACCCCGATGATCGCAATGCCGCCAAGCGGCGGGTTCAGCCCACGAATTCGCCTGATGGCCTCGATGCCGTTGATGCCCGGCAATACCATGTCCATCAGCACCGCGTCGAAACCGCCTTGCGCGATCCGCTCCGCGGCGGCCTCGCCGCGCCCGATGAATTCAGCCTGATGACCGAGTTCGGTGAGTACCGCATTGAGCACCACGCGGCCGAACGGATTGTCTTCGACGCTGAGAACGCGCAGCGTCCGCCCCGGCTCCGACGATACGTCGGTTTCGGTATCCGAACCGGCCGCTTTCGATGCTTTGGCGCGGGTCAAGGTCACCGTCAGCGTGAATGTGGCTCCGCCATTGCGCCGTTGCGTAACGACGATGTCGCCACCCATGGCGCGCGCGAGCTGTTTGACCGACGATAGTCCGAGCCCGGCGCCTCCGAAGCGGGACGCGATGGTGACATTGGCCTGCGAGAACGGGCGGAACAGGCGTTTGATCTCGCCAAGCGTCAGCCCGATACCGCTGTCGGAAACCGCGAAGGCAACGCCCACCTTGCCTTTCGGGCCGCGGATCGGCTTGACTGTCAGCGCGACGCCGCCGGTTTCCGTGAACTTCACCGCATTGTCGATCAGGTTTTCCAGTGCGGCGCGAAGCCGGACTGGATCGCCCACCACCGGCGCTGGAAGTTTCGCCGCAATATCGACCGACGATTGCAGGCCTTTCGCCGCCGCCCTGCCGGCCAGCGAATCTCCGATGCTGCGTGCCAGCACCCGCAGATCGAACAGATCCTGCCGTACACCAAGTCCGGAACCGCCGCTGCTCGCGGCGTCGACAAACAATGTCGCAAGGCTGGCAAGATGTTCTGCGCCGGCCTTGATGGTATCGACCCAGCGCCGCTCGCGCTCGTCGAGGTCGGAGGTCGCCAGCAGGTTGCTGATGGCCAGAATTCCGGTCAGCGGCGTGCGGACTTCGTGCGCGAACGCCGCGAGCGCGGCTTCGACCATACCCGGGGCAGCAATCGCGGCGGCGCGCTTGCTGCGCGCCTTGCCCGCGGCAACGCCTGGAGCGCTTTTTTTAAGCGGCCGCCTTTTTGACGGCCGCCTAATGCGCAGTGAGCGCGATTTCGGCGGCATGAATCCCCACCCTGGCCAATCTCACCATGCCACGGCCGGGCTGCGGAAGTCACGCATGAGGAATTTTTCAACTTGGGACCGTTCTGCCGCAATTAAGGCAGACCCACGAGGCGGCGGATGTCGGTCGGCGCCGCGCCCGCGGCGCGCAGTTCGCGCAGGCCCGTGGCGAGGGTCGACTTCGAGAGTTTTCGCCCTTCATCATCGAGGACGAGACGGTGGTGCCGATAGGCGGATGGCGGCAAACCGAGCAGTTGTTGCAGGAGCCGATGGACGCTGGTCGACCAGAACAGGTCCTCCCCCCGCACCGCTTCTGTGACGCCCTGCAGCGCATCGTCGACCACCACCGAGAGGTGATAGCTGGTCGGCGTCTCCCGGCGCGCGAGGATGACGTCGCCCCAGGCCTGCGGCCGGGCGGCCACCGTGCCGGTCTCGCCATCGGGACCGGCGCCGCGCTCGATCCAGCCGAGATCGCCGGCGCGCTCAGATGCCGCCGCCATGTCGAGCCGCAGCGCATAGGGCACGCCCGATTCAAGCCATCGCGCGCGCTCATCGGCCGGGAGCGATTTCGCCGTGCCGGGATAGAGCGGTGCGCCGTCGGGATCGCGCGGCCAAGGCGCCTTGGCCTCCTGCAGCGCTACCAGCCGCGCAATCTCGGCACGGCTCTCGAAACTCGGATAAACCAGGCCCTGGGCGATGAGTTTATCGACCGCATCGCGATATTCAGAAAGGTGTTCCGACTGCCGCCGCACCGGCTGCTCCCACCCGATGCCGAGCCAGCCGAGGTCCTCATAAATCGCGGTCTCGAATTCCGGCTTGCAGCGGGTGGCGTCGATATCCTCGATGCGAAGCAAAAATCGCCCGCCGGTCCGGCACGCGAGATCGAAATTCAGCAACGCCGAATAAGCGTGGCCGAGATGCAGATGGCCGTTCGGGCTCGGCGCAAAGCGGAAGACAGGCGGCGGCATGGAGTTCTCAACACTTGTCATTGCCGGACATCGTAGTCTGCCTTGGTAGTCTGCCTTGGTAGTCTGCCTTGGTAGTCTGCCTTGCACAGACGACGTAAACTTGTCTGCGCTTCCGGCAATCCACCCTTTGGGAGTCTGTTACGATATGAGATGGATGCGCGGGTCAAGCCCGCGCTTGACGACCGAGTGAGTTGATATCCCCGCAATGATCCTCCACCTCAACACCCAGGCCGACCTTGAAAGCGCCATCCACGTGCTGCTCGAGCAGGACCCGCGGCTTAAACCCATATTTGAGCTGGCGGGCATGCCGGCGCTGCGGCGGCGTGACCCCGGCTTTGCCGGCCTGGCTGCGATCGTCTGCGGCCAGCAGGTATCGACCGCGAGCGCCGCGGCGATCTGGGCCCGCGTCAGCGCCGCGTTCGACCCGTTTCACCATGACGCGCTGCGCCGCGCCCGCGCCGACCGTCTGGGCCGGCTCGGACTTTCGGCGGCGAAGATCAAGACCTTGAAGAACCTGGCGCGCGAACTCGCCGCGGAACGACTCAATCTCGAAGTGCTGGCGAACGAGGACGCCGACGCCGCGCACAACACGCTGACGGCCCTGCACGGCATCGGCCCGTGGACCGCCGACGTCTATCTGCTGTTTTGCCTCGGCCATGGCGACGCATGGCCCGCGGGCGATCTCGCGGTGCAGGAAGCGGTCAAGATCGGATTGGGCTTGGAGACCCGGCCGACCGCAAAGGAGATGGCGCCGCTGGCGGAGCCCTGGCGTCCGATGCGCGGCGCCGCGGCGCATCTGTGGTGGACCTATTACCGGGCGCTGAAAAAGCGCGAGGGAGTGATCGGAGCACAGGAAAAACCAAACGCCGTTTTAAACAAGATATCTGTTGCAAAACGGTCATCGGGAAAAGCAAAGATCACGGCTGCAAAAGCATCGGGATCGAAAAAATGAACTCCACCGACTTCATCGTTGCACGCCATGATTTGCAGCAATGCAAATCGATCGAGACGCGCCTGCCTGACGCGACCGCGCTGCCGGAAGACGCGCTGCTGATCAAAATCGATCGCTTCGCGTTTACCGCCAACAATGTCACTTACGCGGTTCTCGGCGATCAGTTGAAATGTTGGCAGCTGTTTCCGGCGCCGGAAGATTTCGGCAACATTCCGGTGTGGGGATTCGGCGATGTGATCGCCTCGAATCATCCGGGTATCGCCATCGGAGAGCGACTGTTCGGCTATTTCCCGATGGCGACGCATCTGGTGATCGAAGCCGCCGACGTCAGCAAGCGCGGCCTGCGCGACGCCGCCGCGCATCGCCAGGGCGTGGCGCCGGTCTACAACGCCTATGCGCGCATCAGCGGCGATCCTGCCTTTGCCGGACCGCAGGGCGATTATCAGGCGCTGCTGCGGCCTCTGTTCATGCTGTCGTTCCTGGTCGACGCCCACCTGGCCGAGCATGAGTTTTACGGCGCGCGCAGCGTCATGCTCTCCAGCGCTTCCAGCAAGACCGCAATCGGCCTCGCCCATCTCCTGCATACGCTGCGCAAGGATATCAGGGTGATCGGGCTGACCTCGGCGGCCAACACCGATTTCGTGCGATCGCTCGGCTGCTATGACGAGGTGGTGACCTATGACCGCGTGACGTCGCTGCCGTCGGATTCACCGGTTGCGTTGGTGGACATGGCGGGGAACAGCGAGTTGCGCGCCACGCTGCACCGGCATTTTGGCGACCAGATGAAATACTCAGGACGCATCGGGCTTACCCATCGCAGTTCATCGCCCGACGAGCCGGAATTGCCGGGCGCCCGGCCGTCATGGTTCTTCGCGCCCGATCAGATTCGCAAGCGCGCGAAAGAATGGGGCCCGGGCGGCATCGATCAGCGTTTCGGCGCGGCTTGGTCGGGCTTTGCCCCGATGCTGGATCGATGGCTCAAAATAACCGAGGGCCGCGGGCCGGCGACGGTGAAGCAGGTCTATCTCGATACGTTGAATGGCCGCGTGCCGCCGGAACAAGGGCACATTCTGTCGCTGGCTGAGTGAGCGGACGACGCTGCGCGCGACTCGCGCCAGGCAACGGACGTCGATGCGTCAGTTGTTTGGCGCGCCGTATCTCTGCTCGATATGAAACGACTTCGCCGTGATCAGCCACGCGCTATCGACGTGATGGTACGAGAGGTAGTCGAGATACAGAAGTGTATCGATCCTGACGCGAACCTTTACCAGCGCCTGAGTGGGAGACGCGAAATCCACCAGCAACAGCTCCTGTTGGCGCGGGGCGTTCCTGGACTTCGGCGAAGGGCCGGCAGCAAGCGCGTTCTTGAATTCTTGCGCGGACAACAGACGCAAACTTCCATCCCGCAATCCGTGCAATTGGGCGCTCGGCGCAAATACATTGCCGAAGCGTGACACGTCACCGTCAAACATCAGGTCGAAGTAGCGCTCAACGGCGTCGAGCAAGGAATGGTAGCTGGCATGGTCGCGCATCACGGGCTCACTGGGTTTTCGAGGGCTGATGCCATCATCGTGGCACGCGATCCAAAGGCATGTCCTTGCGAAAGACGCTGAGATCGGCGATAAAAACGCAATAACGTGCCTTTTCTGGTCCGAAGACTTCGATGATATGCCAAAACCTGATCTTGATCCCGCCGACTGCCGGATTGTTGCCGAGCTGCAGGCCAATGGACGTTTGAGCAACGTCGAACTGGCCGACAAGATCGGTTTGTCACCATCGCCATGTCTGCGTCGCGTCAAGCGCCTGGAGCGCGAGGGGTACATTGAAGGTTATCGGGCAGCCTTGCGGCGCGACCGCATCGGACTCGGCTTCTCGGTCTTTATAGGCGTCAAGATCGACGGGCATACCAACGAGCGCGCGCTGCAGTTCGAGAAAGCCGTCGTTGCGATGCCCGAGGTTGTTGCGTGCCACCTCGTTTCCGGTGAGGCGGACTACTTCCTCGAGGTCGTCGTACCCGATCTCGGTGACTATCAGCGCTTTCTGGTCGGCAAACTGCTCAATCTGCCGATCGTGCGTGAGGTACGCAGCAACATTGCCATTCAGACGCTCAAGGCCGGCGCGCCTTTGCCGCTCGAACACTTCGAAATGGAGCAGGCCCAAACTCCCGCGCAAGCGGCGAAGCATCGACGGCCAGAACGGGGCGGGCTGCGCAGGTAGCCCGGCCAGGCCCGATTGAGCCCGCCCTTTCTGCGTGACCCCAAACGGTATAGGCTTGATACCCGGGAAACGCCGCACAGACGGCTGGTGCGAGAAAAGCGAATGCTGGACAGAACCGATGATATTTCGATCGCCACAGAAAACTGGCTGGCGCAATTCGAAACGGCGCTGACAACGCCCGACGACGTTCTTCTCAAGACCCTGTTTCACTCCGATAGCTATTGGCGCGATGTGCTGGCGCTAAGCTGGAACATCCAGACCCTCAATGGCGCCGACGCAATCCTGACCGAGTTGAAAGCCCAGGCAGGGCGGGCCCGGCCCGCCGGTTTTGCGATCGATCCCGATCGGGCCGCGCCGCGCAAGGTGATGCGCGCCGGCACCAATGCGATCGAGGCGATCTTCAAGTTTGAAACGGCGCAAGGCCGCGGCAACGGGATTCTGCGGCTGGTTCCGGATGCCGGCGACAGCAACACCATCAAAGCCTGGACGTTGCTCACGGCGCTCGACGAATTGAAAGGTTTTGAAGAGCAGCTCGGAATATCGCGGCCCCGCGGCGAGGCCTATTCGCGCGATTTTCGCGGCCCCAACTGGCTCGACCAGCGGAAAGCCGCGGCCGAATATGCCGACCATGATCCGGCCGTCCTGGTCGTCGGCGGCGGACAGTCCGGACTTTGCATCGCCGCACGCCTGAAGCAATTGCAGGTCGACACGCTGATCGTGGACCGCGAGGCGCGCATCGGCGACAACTGGCGCAATCGCTACCATGCGCTGACGCTGCATAACCAGGTGCAGGTCAATCACCTTCCCTACATGCCGTTTCCACCGAACTGGCCGACCTACATTCCCAAGGACAAGCTGGCCAACTGGTTCGAAACCTATGTCGAGAGCATGGAGCTCAACTACTGGACCGGTACCGAGTTCGAGAGTGGCAGCTATGATGAACAGGAGGAACGCTGGACCGTGGTGTTGCGCCGGGCCGACGGCAGCAAGCGCACGATGCATCCGCGGCATGTCGTGCTGGCCACCGGCGTCAGCGGGATACCGAGTGTGCCCGATATTCCCAGCCTGAAAAACTTCGCCAGCACCATCCTGCATTCCAGCCAATATAACGACGGCGAGGAATGGCAGGGCAAGAAGGCGCTGGTGATCGGCACCGGCAACAGCGGCCACGATATCGCGCAGGACCTGCATTCGAGCGGCGCCGATGTGACGATGGTTCAGCGCAGTTCGACGCTGGTCGTCAGCATCGAGCCGTCGGCGCAATTGGTCTACGCGCCGTATAACGAGGGTACGCTGGAGGACAACGATCTCATCGCGACCTCGATGCCGCTTGCGCTGGCCAGGAAAAGCCATGCGATGGTGACCGAGCGCTCGAAACGACTGGACCAGGAATTGCTCGATGGCCTCGCGCGCGCAGGCTTCAAGCTCGATTTCGGCGACGGCAACACCGGCTGGCAGTTCAAATATCTCACCCGCGGCGGCGGCTACTACTTCAATGTCGGCTGCTCCGATCTGATCGTCAAAGGCGAGATCGCCCTGCAGCAATTTTCAGATATCGAGGGTTTTGTCGCCGCGGGCGCGTGGATGAAGAGCGGCGAAATGCTTGCCGCCGATCTGATCGTGCTCGCGACCGGATACAAACGCCAGGAAGAACTGGTTCGGAAATTGTTCGGGGAGGAGGTCGTCGATCGCATCGGCCCGATCTGGGGGTTTGGCGAGACCCAGGAATTGCGCAACATGTATACGCGCACCCGCCAGCCCGGCCTGTGGTTCATCGCCGGAGGCCTCGCGCAATGCCGGATCAACTCGAAATATCTCGCGTTGCAGATCAAGGCGGTTGAGGAAGGGTTGTTGCCGCGGGTTCGCGAAAACCGGCACGACGCCGGCATGTGCGGATTGGCTAAGCCGGCCCGGCTGGGGTGAACAACTAGCGAAACCAGACTAACGCGAAACCCGACCATATCGACGCCCGGCATCGGTTGCGGCAATCATTCAACCTTGACACTTGTTTTTTCATATGAACAACTGAAAGTTATTTGCCGCCAACTGCATTGAAGCCACGATCACATTTTCCGCGGATAGGTATCTGATCCAACAAGACCGTGGACCGCTCTTGTCGAAGCGCGCTTCGCAACGGCTCAGGCGAAGCCCTTGAAATACATGCTTGAGACCGCAGAGGCGCGCGCAGAGGTCAGGGGGCACCAATGGACTTATTCAAGAAATATGGCGGGGCCGTATTGCTGGGCCTTGGAGTGCTCGGGCTCGTTGTCGCGCTCGGGTTTGCATTCTGGCTGCTGACAAAGTTGGTCCCGCCGGGCAGCGGATCGCTTCCTCTCATCGCGATCGGCGGCATCGTCGTATTGATTTTCATGCTCACCGCGGTGGCGATGATCTTCTCAATTCTTGACCTCACAAATAAAGACCAGGCGATGGGTCTGCCTGAGGGCTCGATCCGGGCGGTCATTGCGCTTTCGCTGATCGTGCTGTTCGCGATCCTTTCCGTTTTCCTCTACCAGAGCGTTTCGACGGGCGGATCTCTCAGCACCATCGCAAACCTGTCGGATACCGAGCGCGCGCAGTTCATGCGTGACCACACTAATGCGCGCGACATCCAGTCCGTCTTGATCAAGGACAAGGATGGGCAGCCGGTCGTTTTCAAGGATAAGGATGGGCAGCCGATCAAAAACGCGGACGGCACGCCAAAGTATTTCTATGACGTGAGCTATCGCAGTGCGAACGCCGCGAGCGAGGATTTCGCCAAGCAACTGCTGGTTTTGCTCGGTACGCTCATGACAGCGATAACCAGCTTCTATCTGGGCGCAGGGACAGCGACGTCGGCCGCGAAGGCAGGTAGCGAGGCGGGCGCATCGGCGGGCCCGGTGCCGACCCTGAGCGGCATCAAGCCGCCGTCGCATTCCCCCTCTACCGGAGGAGCGGTGCTTCATCTTGAAATCAGCGGAGCCAACCTCAACAGCATCACGCACGTCAAGATCGTCAAAGCGGGCGCTCAGCCTATCGTCGCCACCAATGTCAAATCGAGCCCGACCGGGATCGTCTGCGAGCTTGATGTCAGCGACGCAACAGCGGGAACCTGGGATGTCGAGGTCGACGATGGCGGGTCGAAGTCGGCCAAACTGCCGGGCGCGCTGACCATCACCTGACCGGCGGACGGCGGGGCAGGCGGCAATTGGTGTCCTCGCGGCTGCCTTCTGCGAACGTGCGCCATGCGCAAAAGTCTCTCGTGCTCCGGCACAGCCTCTGCGACACTTGATCAATCAGCAATTGGACTAACAAAAACATCATCCCAGGGAGAATCACATGCCGACCATTCTCGGCTCGGACGAGCATCGCTACCGCGTAGTTGAGAATTGGGCGAAGCTGCCCGACGGCTGGAACCTGACCGACGTCGCCTCCGTCGCGGTCGACAGCAAGGACCGCGTCTACGTCTTCAATCGCGGCGCCCATCCGATGGTGGTGCTCGACCGCTTGGGCAATTTCATCACAAGCTGGGGCGAAGGCCTGTTCAACCGCGCCCATGGGCTGCACATCGACGCCGACGACAATCTCTATTGCACCGATGATGGTGACCACACGGTGCGCAAGTGCTCGGCTGACGGCAAGGTGCTGCTGACGATCGGCATCCCGAACAAGCCTGCGCCGTTCATGAGCGGCGAACCGTTTCACCGCTGCACCCACACGGCGCTGTCACCCAAGGGCGAGATCTACGTGTCGGACGGCTACGGCAATGCCTGCGTCCACAAATATACGCCTGACGGCAAATTGCTGAAAACCTGGGGCGAGCCCGGCGCCGATCCGGGCCAGTTCAACATTGTGCACAACATCGTCACGGACCAGGATGGCTGGGTGTATGTGGCCGACCGCGAAAACCACCGCGTGCAGGTGTTCGACGGCAACGGCAAGTACGAGGCGCAATGGAATAATCTGCACCGGCCCTGCGCGCTGCATTGCTGCGGCGGCAAGCAGCCTAACTTCATCATCGGCGAGCTCGGCCCCGGCATGCCGGTGAACCTGAAAGTGCCTAATTTGGGCCCGCGCCTGGCCATCGTCGATGCAAAAGGAACGCGCATCGCGCGGCTCGGCGGCGAGAATGGTCCCGGCCTCGAGACCGGCAAATTTCTCGCGCCGCACGGCATCGCGCTGGATTCGAAGGGCGACATCTATGTCGGCGAAGTCGGCGTCACCAACTGGAAGACCAGCTTTCCGGACACGCCGATGCCGGCGGTGGTCCGCTGCCTGCAGAAGCTGGAGAAAATCTAGCGTTCAACCGATGAGCGCAAGCACGGTGGTTCCGACCAGGATCAGGCCGAACACAACGTTGACGATGCGCGATCGCGGGGGATCGCGGAGAAAGCCGGCGAGCGAAACGCCACCGAGCAGCCAACACAGATGGATGAGGACGATCATGACGGCGAGCACAGCCGCCTTGAGCAGCGCATCCAGTCCGCGAGAGGATTCCAGCAGCGTCGAACCGGTGAACACAGCGGCGATGGCAAACCAGGCTTTGGGATTGGCGATGGCGAGCAGGAAGCCTGCAGCCAGCGAAGGAGCCGCAGCATCGGCGGTCTGCTTCGACAATGGCGGCGCGGTCGCGATCTTCAGCGCCAGATAGAGGATATAGACGGCAGAGGCGAGCGTGAGCAAAAAGCCGAGGCCCTGGATCGAAATAAGGAGCGCCACCACACCCGTGGCGACGGCCAGCAGAACGGCAATGGTGCCCGCAATGGCGCCCGATACGAACCCAAGCGCGCGACGAACCCCGAAAGCAGCGGCGGTCGCCATCACAGCCATCGTCGATGGCCCCGGCGTTCCCATTACCGCCACGGCTTCCAAGACCAGCGTCAATGACGACTGCCAGGGCGAGGAAAACAGGTGCCCGGTCATCGCCATTCCGTTGGAGCGGAATGACTTTTCTTCGAATCGTCATCCCGCTCTAATCTTTTTGTTTGAGCATGATCTCCGGGCAAACGCTTCGCGTTTGTCCCGAGGGAAAACCGGTACCCACTTTCCGGATCATGCTCTAGCATCGTCGACATGCAAGCAACGCTATCGCGCCGCCCCAGGGAACGTCTTGAAGGATTGTGCGAGCACACGCCCGGCGGTGCTCGCGAGACGGCCCGCATCTCGATGGGCCAAGGGTGCGACGGCATTGAACGGCTCGAAGCCCGGTTTCGCGGACAGGCCTTTTCACCGCATCGCCACGATACCTACGCGATCGGCATCACGCTCGCCGGCGTCCAGACCTTTCGTTACCGCGGCGAGGCGCGGCATTGCCTGCCCGGCCAGTGCCACATCCTGCATCCCGACGAGATCCACGACGGCGCATCCGGAACGTCAGACGGTTTTGCCTATCGGATCCTCTATATCGACCCGTGCCTCGTTCAGGGCGCGGTGGGCGGCAGGCCGCTTCCCTTCGTGTCGAATCCCGTCATTGATCTGACCAACCGGCAGAAGGATGCTCTCTCCCCCGCGTGGGAGATGGAGGTCCCAATCGATGACATCGGGCGCATCGAAATTGTTACCGCGGTCGCCGATATTCTTTTGAGCGCTTGTTCTGATGCAGCCAGACCGTTGTCGGCGCTTCCGCTCCCCGGCCTGTTGCGCGCTCGCTCTCGCATTGCCGCGCGTCCCGCCGATCGACACCCGATCAATGAACTGGAGCGCGTGGCCGATCTCGACCGCTGGTCGCTCGCGCGCCAATTCCGCGCGGCCTTCGGCACCAGCCCCAGCCGGTTTCGCACCATGCGGCAGCTCGACCAAGTGCGCCGGCTGGTGAAATCCGGCAGCAGCCTTGCGGATGCCGCGCTTGAGGCGGGATTTGCCGATCAAAGCCACATGTCGCGACAATTCAAGCGCGCCTACGGCCTCACGCCGGCGCGTTGGAGAGCAGCCCTTCTCTGACCGCGGCCAATCCTCGATTCGCCAGACGTTCGGCGGCGCCGGGATCATGCGTCGGCAGATACACGGTTGGACGGGATTGGGTGAAGCGCCGGATCGCCACAAGCGTCGCGCTGGTGACCTGCTCATTCGCGCTGACGCCGTCGAGCTTGCCGGCGAGCATCAGTTCCTCGTTATAAGAGGTGTCGCCGGCCAGAAAATACGTGATCTCGCTGGCCTGAACGATGATGGAGATATGATCCGCGGTGTGGCCGGGCGTCGCCACAGCGATGACGTCGCCCGCTTCTGTCAACCGACGGCTCTTGGCGAAGGGACCAGACGGTTCGGCGGCCAGATTGAGCGGCTTCGGATCGAACCAGGACGGCCATCGATGCGGAAGATAGCCGCGCATGCGGCCGACATATCCGCTTGCGGTCTGCAGTTCGCCGGGCGCGACTAGGATTTCACTGTTCGGAAAGTGCGCAAGGCCGCCGTCATGGTCCATATGCAAATGGGTGAGCACGACGCGTTTCACATCGCGCGGCCCGATGCCGAGCGCTTGCAACTGCGGACCGATCTCCTGTTCGCGATCGATGCGGAACCCGACTTCCCACCGGACATAAGGGTGAAGCGACTTGCCGGATTCGAGCAGATGCGCACCCTGCCCGGTGTCGACCACGATGATGCCTTCCGGATGATCGATGACCCATGCGTAAGTCGGCAGCCAGCCGGTCCAGTTCCGGTCGGCAAAAATCGCAAGCCGCCGCGGCAGGCCGTGCCCCTGCCCTTCGACCTGCGCGGTTTTGATCCGGACGAACCCCGTCTGAATGGCGTGGACTTTCATGGCGGCCAAGAACCAGTCAAATGCGCCGATTTCGCGATGCTAGATCATGATCCGCTTAGATTGAATCGGATCATGATCTCATCCTTTTGTTGGAGCATGATCTCCGGGCAAACGCTTCGCGCTTGTCCCGAGGGAAAACCGGTTCCCACCCGTCGGGTCGTGGCCCGAGGGCATGCTTTTCCGGATCATGCTCTATCCGAGAGCAGGCCTGCCGAAAAGCCCGACTCGTCATTCCGCCTTGATGTTGGATGCCTTGATGATCGGCCACCATCGTTCCGATTCGGCCTTCTGGAACGCGCGCAAGGCTTCGGGCGATTGCTGCGCGAGCGGCGTGATCTCGATACCGAGTTCGTCGAAGCGCTTGCGCACCATTGGATCAGCAAGAACCTGCACCATCGTCGCATTCAGCTTGGCGATGATATCCTTCGGCGTATCCTTCGGCACCCAAAGTCCATACCAAAGCGAGGCAAAGAAGCCGCGAAGGCCCGCCTCGTCCGCCGTCGGAATATCCGGTGACGAGGGCAACCGCGTCCGGCCCGTGATCGCGTAAGGCCTGACGCTTCCAGCGGCGACCAGCGATTTGAAATTCGACGACGGTTCGATCATGAAATCGATCTGTTCCGCCAGGAGATCCTGCATGGCCGGCGCGTTGCCGCGATACGGCACGAATTGAAACCTGGTTCCGGTCTCCTTCTGAAACGAGATTCCGGTGAGATGACCTGTCGCGCCGACGCCGGCGATGCCGACCGACGCCTTGTCGGGATTGGCCTTGAGATACCCGATCAGCCCTTTCAGGTCTTCCGCCGGCAGGCTCTTCTTGCCGACAATCAAAAGCGGCTCGCTGCCGATTTGAATGACCGGCTCGAGATCTTTCAACAGATCAAACTGAAGCGCGTAGAGCCCGCCGGTCAGCATATGCGTGGTCGAGGTGCCGATGCTCAGCGTGTAGCCGTCGGCGGCTGAACGAACGGCACGCCCGACGCCGAGACTGCCGGCAGCACCGGCAACGTTCTCGATGATCACGGGTTGACCCAGAATTCCGCGCATACGCTCGCCCAGAAAGCGAGCCAGGGTGTCGGTCGCACCCCCGGCGGGGAACGGCACGATCATGGTCATCGCGTGCGTCGGATAGCCCTGCGCGGCGGCCATGCCGGTCCCTGCGAGGCCAACAAGGGCCGCGACCATAACCGTCAGCAATCTACGCATCTGGCTCCTCCGGGGTTCTCTGACGCATTAGATGCCGCCGCTGGTGGTACCTTCTGCGCCTGCCAACGGTTCCTCACCCGCTGGATAAGCCTCCCAACGCTCTTCACAATCCCGTCACGCTGCCTGTAGTATGTCAACTCATGCTGCTTCGCAGCTGATCCGAAGGCTCGCGTACTCCGCAGAAGTGGGTACCGGTTTTGCGAAAAGAGTACGCGCAAGTTATAACTGGGGGCATTTCTTGCGGCAAACCGGTTTCCACGCTGCCGGATGATGCTCTGGAGGCGTTACTTGAACGCACATGTCTCGCAAGGTGGTTGGCCGGTACTGGTGCTGAATGCGGACTTCCGGCCGCTCAGTTATTATCCGCTGTCTCTTTGGTCGTGGCAGGACGCGATCAAGGCGGTGTTCCTCGACCGCGTCAATATCGTTGAGCACTACGACCGCGCGGTGCGCAGCCCCTCGTTCGAGATCCAGCTGCCGAGCGTGGTGTCGCTGAAATCCTTCGTCAAGCCGACCACGCATCCGGCCTTCACCCGGTTCAACGTGTTCCTGCGCGACCGCTTCGTCTGCCAGTACTGCTCGGCCAACGACGACCTCACCTTCGATCACATCATTCCGCGCAGCAAGGGCGGCCAGACCACCTGGGAGAACGTGGTCGCAGCCTGTTCGCCGTGTAATTTGCGCAAGGGCAACCTGACGCCGCAGCAGGCGCGGATGTTTCCGCGGCAACACCCGTTCGCGCCGACGGTGCATCAGCTGCATCGCAACGGGCGCTTGTTTCCGCCGAACTATCTGCACGACAGCTGGCTGGATTATTTATACTGGGATACCGAGCTCGATCCGTAAGGTTTGCCCGCGGATTTTGTCGCGCCTCTCAGCCGAAAAATGTGTTCGCCAAATCAGGTCCAGATTCAGGTCAAGGACATGTCCAGCGGCGGCGCGACATTGTCCGGCAGCGGGCTGACATAGGGCGTGCGGGCGGTGCGCTTCTTGAGGTCGGCCTTGGCGGCGACAATCAGGTCCGGCTCGTTAAGCGCCTTGACGCCGAGCCCTGCCATGGCCTTGGCGGCCTGCACCATGGCCTTGTGGGCGGCCGGGCTCTTGCCCTGCGCGACGATCTGCCAGGTGTGGAACGGGGTGCCGATGGCAACGGTCGGAGCATGAACCTGAACAGTCGGGACCACCCAGCTCACGTCGCCCACATCGGTCGAGCCGATGAGAGGATTGCGCTTGGCGTCCAGCGGCACGATGAAATCGGCCAGCGGCCGGTCGGTGGGATCCATGCCGATCGCATGATAGACGGCGGCGATGTCCTTCTCGGTCAGCGTGGAGCGGATTTTCGCGGCGAACTCCTCGTCCGCGTCGTCGAAACGCGGGGGACCGAGATCCTCCATGATCCGGTGGAGGGTTTCCTCAAGCGGGGTGTTGGGCAAGACATTGGAGACGGCGGAAATGATCCGCATCTCCATCTTGGTTTCGGTCATCAGCGCCGCCCCCTGCGCGATCTTGCCAACGCGCTCCACCAACTCGTTCATGCCGGGCAGATCGCGGGCGCGGATGGAATAGCGCACGCGGGCGTGGGCCTGCACCACATTGGGGGCAATGCCGCCGGTGTCGAGCAGCGCATAGTGGACGCGGGCGTCGCTTGGCATGTGCTCGCGCATGTAGTTGACGCCGACATTCATCAGCTCCACCGCGTCGAGCGCGCTGCGGCCCAGATGCGGCGAGGCCGCGGCATGCGAGGCTCGCCCGGTGAAGATGAAATCGGCGCGCGTGTTTGCCAGCGAAGGCGTTACCACCACCTCCCAGAAGCTGGACGGGTGCCAGGTGATGGCGATGTCAGCGTCATCGAAGGCGCCTGAGCGCACCATGAAGGTTTTCGCGGCACCGCCCTCCTCGGCGGGGCAGCCATAATAACGCACACGCCCCGGCATCTTGTGCGCAGCCAGCCAATCCTTCACGGCCGTGGCGGCGAGCAGCGCCGCCGAGCCCAGGAGATTGTGGCCGCAGCCGTGGCCATGGCCTCCCACCTCGAGCGGGCGAGGCTCCGCCACATCAGCCTCTTGGCTTAGGCCGGGCAGAGCATCGTATTCGCCGAGGAAGGCGATGACGGGGCCACCCTCGCCCCATTCGCCCATCACGGCTGTGGGAATGCCTGCGACATTCTCTGCGATGCGGAAACCCTGATGGCGCAGTTCGGCCAGATGTTCGGCGGAGGAGCGCGCCTCGGTGTAGCACACCTCGGGCATCGCCCAGACCTTGTCGCTCAAGGCGATGAAACGCGGCTTGATCGCGTCAACGCCAAGCCAAATGTCGTTGCGGTTGTCCATCCCGGTCCCCGATCCCTGTGACAGTGAAATCGTTATCAGCTTCGCCACACCCCGCCTAGCGCCGCTCGGAGCACCAGCCATGCGGCCGGCGCGAAGGAGGTGTCGCTACGATCTCGCGGCGCGATGCGCCCGAGTCGTGCACGACGGTTGTGGTAGTGATGGCCGAGGGTCCTGCGTCGTCTCGCATGACGGCTGGTCGCTGCTTCTCGAAGAGAGCCCAACAACGGCTTCCGTGAGGTTTCAAGACGACACATCCTAAGGTAGGATGACGCTGATTGACGCCAGAGCCAGATTGCAATCAGTCGAGCCGCGTGAGGTCTGCGATGTCATTTAGCAAGGACAATAGCGCTTACGAAGCCTGGCTCGCCTGCGACGTCGTCGCCAAAGACGTCGACTACAAGCACCACCGGATGAAGAAGAGCGCCTTTATGTTCTTGAGGGCGACCTATTTCCGCTGGGCCAAGAAGATCGGGACGCTATGTCCGGAACTGATGGATGCCCCGCAGGTACTTTCCGTCGGCGATCTGCATCTGGAAAATTTCGGGACCTGGCGCGACGGGGACGGCCGTCTGGTCTGGGGCGTCAACGATTTCGACGAAGCCGCCGTCATGCCGTACCCGCTCGATCTAGTCCGTCTCGCAGCCAGCATTCGCCTTGCCCCCGGCGGTTCGATCAGCAATCAGGCGACCGCAGTGGCGGCGGTCAAGCGGGACTTCGAGGAGTGGCGGAACTGACGAACTTCCGATCTCGATCCGCGATCGTTTCACTGTTATAAGTCTCATAAGACGGTCATGCCTTGACCATTATGGATTCCGATCATGCCGGCGCGCTGAGCGCACTGGCGCAATCGTCGAGCAGGAGACCCTCATGGCCTCATTGACTGAATGGAAGGTGCCGCTGGCGGCGCAGCCCCGCGCCGGCGACTACAATTTCGATCTCGATCGCGTGCTTGCGTCGGTGGTCGGCCTGCATTCGATCATCCCCGGCGACGCCTTCAGCGCGGATA
>Ga0137418_10001426_pt1 | contig 22055 bp, 19 predicted proteins | sample CZODoug3_1_2_16f_FD_122242 | JGI IMG/M metagenome (GOLD analysis project Ga0137418, IMG submission 122242) | Vadose zone soil fungal communities from Angelo Coast Range Reserve, California, USA - CZODoug3_1_2_16fungal (Hybrid Assembly) | ecosystem: Environmental > Terrestrial > Soil > Vadose...
GGTGTCGAAGGCAGGCGAGCTGCGCGTACACCGGATCGTCGTCGCGGTCGACTGCGGCACGGTGATCAACCCGGACACCGTGAAGGCACAGATCGAGGGTGGCGTCAATTTCGGCGTCAGCGGCGCGCTGTGGGGTGAGATCACACTCAAGAATGGCCGGGTCGAGCAGTCCAATTTCAACAACTATAGGGTGCTGCGGATGAACGAGGCGCCCACAATCGAGGTGCACCTGGTGCGAAACCTCGAGGCGCCGGGGGGAATCGGCGAGCCGGGAACCTCGATCACGGCGCCGGCGCTGGCCAACGCGATCTTCGCGGCGACCGGGAAACGTCTCCGCCGCCTCCCGGTGATGGACCAGCTCCGCTCGGCTTAGTCAAGGCCTGCGCGGCGCCGGCGGTGCCCGGTTCATGAGCAGCCAGTACAGCCCGAGCTGTTTGGCGGCCTGGGTGAATTCCACGAAGTCCACCGGCTTGCGTACGTAGCTGTTGGCGCCCAGGCTGTAGCCCTCAACGACGTCGCGCTCCTCGTCGGACGACGTGAGGATGACGACCGGCAGCAGCCGGGTGTTCTCGTCGGCCCGGATCCGCTGCAGCACCTCCATCCCGTTGACCTTGGGCAGCTTGAGATCGAGCAGCACCACAGCCGGCAGGTCCCTCTCCACGGGGCCCTTGCCGTCTGGCCCGAACAGAATGTCGAGCGCTTGTGCCCCGTCCTGCGCCACGACGACGTCGTTGGTGATGTTGTTACTCTTGAGCGCGCGCAGCGTCAGGGCGACGTCGTCAGGGTTGTCTTCCACTAGCAGGATCTTTCCCGGGTTCACAGAGCCTCACAAGGTGAAGTAGAATGTCGCGCCCTGATCGACGGCACCTTCCGCCCAGATCCGGCCGCCGTGCCGGTTGATGATGCGCCGGACGGTGGCGAGGCCGATGCCCGTGCCCTCGAAGTCGGCGGCGGAATGCAGTCGCTGGAACACGCCGAACAGCTTGTCCGCGTATTTCATGTCGAAGCCGGCGCCGTTGTCCCGGACCATGAAGGCCTGGCCCCCGTTCGCGTCGGCGGACCGGAATTCCACTCGCGGCGCCGGCTGTTTCGCGGTGTACTTCCAGCTGTTGCGGAGCAGATTGTCGAGCACCACACGCAGCAGCCGCGTGTCGCCCCGCGCCTTGAGCCCCGGGGCGATCGCGAATTCCACCTTCCGTTCCGGGGTCGCCCCTTCCAGCTCGGCCGCGATGTCCCGCGCCATGCCGCTCAAGTCCACGTCCTCGGTCCGTATCTCCGCACGCGTGACCCGAGCGAGTTTCAGAAGGTCGTCGATCAACGTGCCCATCCGCTGGCTGGCAGCGCGCACCCGGTGCAGCGACTCCCGTCCCGCCTCGTCCAGCTGCGTGGCATAGTCTTCCAGCAGTATCTGGCTGAATCCGTCGATGCTGCGCAACGGTGCCCGCAAGTCGTGCGACACCGAGTAGGCAAATGCGTCCAGCTCGCTGTTGGCGGCGAGGAGCTCCGCCGCGTTGCGTCGCAGCGACTCGTTGCGCTCCTGCAGCTCGTGGGTTCGTTCCTCGACGCGCCGTTCGAGATCGGAAGCGTAGCGCTGCAGCTCGTCCTTCTGGTCCTCGATACGGCCGAGCATCTGGTTGAAGGCATCGGTCAGCGCGCCCAGCTCGTCGTCGCCGAGCTTGGGCGCCCGCACGGAGTAGTCCTGCCGGGTGGACACGGCCTTGGCGGTCTCCGCCAGCGCCAGAATGGGCTCCGCAATCGTCCCCTGCAGGACCCGGGACAGGAGGTACGCCGCCAGCAAGGCGACGGCCAGAACGGCCATGCCGATGACCCCGGACAATCGAAGCGTGTCGTAGACCACCCCGAGATCGGACGCGAGGTACAACGTGCCCAGACGCTGGCTGCCCGCTTCCTCCACCGGCTGGAACCCTATCAGCAGCCCGTGCTCGAAGCGGTAGCCGTCCGGTCCCGGCGCCGCCGGGACGACGTCGTCGGCCACGTGCGCCGGGTACGCGGCGAACACGTGGCCGCCCTTGTCGTACAGGACCGCGGCCACGATGTGCTGGTCGGCGCGGAGCGCGGCAAGCAGCTCTCTGGCGTCGGCCTCGTTGGAAAAGGCCAGGGAGGCAGTGCTGTTGGCGGCGATGATCCGACCGCGAACGGACAGGGCGTCGCGCGTCGCCTGCCGCAGAGACCAGTACTGGTAGCCCGCGAACGCGACGGACGTGAGCAGCAGGACCAGCCCGCTGATCAACACGAGCATCGCCGTCAACTTTTGCTTGATCGGCCAGTCGCGCAGCGCCATCTCAGTGCCCCGTCGGGGTGATGATCTCGGCCACCCGCAACAGCTTGGAGCTGATCGTCAGGTGTGCCGCTTCCGCTGCCCCCGGGTTGATCTGGAGCCGGATGCGGCTTTGGTCAGTCACGAAGCGAATCATGCCTCCCCGTTCCGCGAATCGGTCGGCGTCACTCACCGTGAGGATCGGTCGGTTCTTGAGACGTCCGAGTATCTCCTCCGGCCGATCCCCCGCGGACCGACTGATGAACAAGATGTCGCACCGCGTGATGTCTTCCACTCGTTGATAGCGCTGCACGACGAAGGGCCGCGCCCCGCGATGCTCCCCGCGCACAGTGGCATCGAGGAAGTCGCCGAACGGGTCGCCGCCCAGAATCCCGATGACCAGCGGCGCCTGCGAGTCGGGAACGGTCTCAGGCGGCCAATCGACGAATTGCGCGAAGTTGAACAGGAAGACGGCCTTCACCTGAGCCTCGGAGGCCTTCGCCGCTTGCGCCCCGAGGCGGGCGGCGCATACCAGCAGCAACGCCGCCGTGAGTCTTAGAAGTGCCATGCGATCGTCCCGTACATGCCACGCTCGATGCGCCGACGCGTGGCAGGCGCGCCAAACTCCCCGTGATGACTGTGCAAGAGATTCTGCCCGACGAGCGACAGATCGAAACTCGATGCCGGCCGCCACGTGAGCGTGGCATTCAGCTCGGCATACGCCGGGACTTGCTGATTGGTGATGTCATCGATTGCGCGGAACGCGGCGGCAAGTCCCAGGTGTGCCGGCAGATCCACAGACGACCGCAGCAAGAACTGGCGATCGGGCGTGTGGGACTCCGAAGCACCCCGGGACGCGTCCGTGCTGCCGGGGTTCGGCCAAATATGGACTCGCAGCTCGGTGTAGCCGGCGTGCACCTGCCACCGGCGCGTGAGCCAGTACTCGGCCGTCACTTCCCCGCCGTAGGACTCGCCGTCCTGCCCGTTGCCGATGACGAGGGTGTCGGCGGCGGGCGGGTGGAGCTGCTCGATGCTGCGGAGCCCGTGGTAACGGCTGTAGAACGTCGCCACAGAAAGGGCAAGGGAGCCCTGGTGGTACCGGTATCCTAGTTCGTAGGCCAGCTCTTCTTCTGAATGGAAATCCGGACCGCCGGCCAGGACAGAGGTCGGTGAGACCCGAGCAAACAGCTCCCGATCGATGCGCGACGGCGTTCGGAGCGCGCGCGACACAGCCGCCCATAACGTCCCGGACTGGCTGAGCCTCCAGTTCACCCGGCCGCTGGGCTGGATCTCGAAGCCGGTGTAGTCGTTGTGCTCGATCTTGGTGCCGAGGGCCACGTGCAACCGGTTGGGGACGAGCGCGATCTCGTCCTGGACGAACCCGGTGAACCACTGGCGCGCGACGTGGGCCGGCAGGAACGCCAGGGCTGCGCCGTTGACCACGCGATCGTTGATCAGGCGGTACCCCAGTCCCCACACCACGTCATGCCGGGCGCCTAATCGCGTAGCGTGTTGTAGATCGACGTCGTAGGTGTCGAGATCCTCTGCGAACGTACCCGGAATGTTGCGGTGGGTCCGATCATAATAGAGCTGCGCTGCGAGACTCGACTTTTCCGAAATCGTATGCGACCACTTCGCCATCACGTTCCCGCCGCTGACCACGACGTCGGCGGCGGGGCTCAGCTGGCTGATGCGGCCATCGTACAGATCGCCTTGCAGGGTGACCCGGTTCACGGTCGCCGCGTCCCAGTCCATGCGGAACCCACCCTGCCAGAGGTGCCAGTCGTCGCCGGCATCCTGGCCGCTGGGCAACACCGTCGACGCGCGATCAAAACCCCTGCCCCAGATCCGAGCGCGAGCCGTGGAGCCCAGCGCTCCCCCGTAGCGGACGGTGCCGAAGCCACGCTGCTCGCTGCCGCCGCCGCCCGACACGAGCAGTCCTTGCGTGTCTTTGGCGTCCTTCGTGATGACGTTGATGACGCCGTTGACCGCGTTGGACCCCCACAGCGTGGCCCCGGGCCCGCTGATGACCTCGATCCGATCGATGTCCACGAGCGGCAACTCCTGCACGTCCCAGAACACACCGGAGAACAACGGTGTATACACCGTGCGTCCATCGACGAGTACCAGGAGCTTGTTGGCGGTGGTGCCATTGAAGCCGCGGGCGCTGATGGCCCATTGGCGTGAATCGACCTGCGCGACCTGCAAATTGGTGGCGAGGTGAAGCGCCTCGGCGAGACTGGTCGCGCCGGAGCGACGAATGTCCTCCTGCGTGATCACTTGGATCGCCGAGGCGGTCTGCGACAGTCGCTCGGGACGCTTCGAGACGGAGGTGACCTGCAGGTTCATCAGCTGCTCGATGCTGAGCTTCTTCAACGCTTCGGCGGACGGGCTGGAATCCCGCTGCTGGGCGAAGCCGGACCCAGGGAAGCAGACCAGAACCAACGTCAGGAGCATCGCTGTCGCGGCCGCAACGATCCTCGTTTCAGCCATCGGTCGGTACCCCCTGGTCGGTCGCGGTCGTGGCCGTCGCGAATTATCCCCGAACAACATGCCCTTCTGGCACAGAGCCGTGGTGACCCATGTCACTCACCCTGACGGCGAACCCCAACATGGCGGTCCCGGAGCGGCGTGCTAGGGCGTTTTTGCGGCAGCGAGGGGTGGTTTCGCGACACTGGGGCCTCCCTCACGGCGCTGCAGGCTCGCCCAGCAGTTCACGAATCGCCGTGAGCAGGTCCCGCGGCGCGAACGGCTTGAGCAGGATGCGCGCAGCACCGAAGGCCGCCGCGGCCCTCAGCACCTCAATCTGTCCGGCCTGCCCCCCACCGGACATGGCGACGATCTTCGTTTGAGGAGTCTCGGCGCGGAGGGCTCGGATGACCTCCAGCCCGTCCCGCTGGGGCATGAAGATGTCCACCAGTACGAGATCGGCGCCTTGGTCCCGTTGCAGCCGCAACCCCGCATCTCCGTCCCCCGCTTCAAGCACCTCGTAACCCGCCGCCTCCAGTGCGACTCGGAGCGCGCCCCGGAGCAGCGCGTCATCATCCATCACGAGAATTCTTGCCACGCCGCCGCTACGCGGCCGGCGGTGAATCCAGGACCTGCCGCACTCTCCGCCCCAGCGTGTCCGGGGTGAAGGGCTTCGGGAGGTACGCGATGCCGGACTCGAGGATACCGTGATGGACGATGGCGCGGTCCGCATAACCCGACGCATACAGCACCTTCATGTCGGGTCGTAGCTGCGCCAGCTGCTCTGCCAGCTGCCGCCCGCTGAGCCCGGGCATGACGACATCCGTCAGCAACAAATGGATGGGACCGTGATGCTTGGCCGCCAGGTGCAGCGCCGTATCGCCATTGGGTGCCTCCAGAACCGTGTAGCCATAGCGCTCGAGCACCTGCCGGGTCACCATGCGGACCGACGCCGCATCCTCGACGACCAGCACGGTCTCCGTGCCACGCGGTAGCTCGACCGTTGCCGTGGGAGCCGCGGCGGCCTCCGCGGGCTCATCCACCCTCGGCAGGTAGACCTTGAAGGTTGCGCCGCGACCGGACTCGGAGTACACCCAGATGAATCCGCCCGACTGCTTGACGATCCCGTAGACCGTAGCAAGCCCCAACCCTGTGCCCTTGCCCGGCTCCTTGGTTGTGAAAAACGGCTCGAAGATGCGGGCTTTGGTTTGCTCGTCCATTCCGATGCCCGTATCGGACAGCGCGAGCAGGACGTAGCGGCCTGGGCGGGCGGGCGCATGGCCGCGCACATAGGCCTCGTCCATGTCGACGTTGGACGCCTCGATGGTGAGCCGGCCCCCGGTCGGCATCGCATCGCGGGCATTGACCGCGAGGTTGATGATGATCTGCTCGATTTGGCCGGGGTCGGCTTTCACCACTCCCAGATCGGGCGCGAGAAAGGTGGTCAACTGAACGTCTTCTCCGATCAGACGCTTGAGCAGCTTCTCGGTGCCGGCGACGGTCGCCTTCAGATCCAGGGCCTTGGGCTGGAGCACCTGCTGGCGGCTGAACGCGAGCAGCTGGCGTGTGAGCGCGGCGGCGCCTTCGGCCGCCTTGCGAATCTGGTCGACATCGTCGCGCTTGGGATCGTCCAGGGCGAGATCTTCGAGCAACAGCGCGCTGTAGCTGGTGATCACGGTCAGCAGGTTGTTGAAATCGTGGGCCACCCCGCCGGCCAGACGGCCGACCGCCTCCATTTTTTGTGCCTGGCGCAACCGCTCCTCGGATTGCCGTAGCGCCTCCTCAGCGCGCTTGCGTTCAACGCCGACCGCCACGGCGCTCGCGACCGACGCCAGCGCCTTGGGCACGAATTCGGAGAGGGGCTGGCGGGCGAACATCGCCATGACGCCGAGCACCCGCTCTTGCACCACCAGGGGGTAGCCGGCGAACGCCACCATGCCCTCGCGTTGGGCCCACTCCTGGTTGTGGACTTGCGGATCGCCCACCACCTGGTTGGTCAGGTGGGGACGGCGCTGCTGGGCGATCAAGCCGATCTTGCTGTTAGGCCCGTCGACCTGCGTGTACATGCCGGCGCTGGCCTGCAGCTCGAGGATGCCGGTGGCTTCGTGGAGGATCCAGATACGCGCCAGCGCCACGTCGAGGTGGCGCACCAGGGCTTCTGCACAGAGCTGCAGCGTCTCGCGCAGACCCTCCCCTCGCGTCAGAGCGCTCCCCACGTCGGAGGTCAGCTCCGCCAGCCGGGCCCGCTCGAGCAGGGCCGTCTGGGCCCGGCGGCGCTCGCGGCGCACCTCGGTGTCCCGTAGCTCCCGTTGGATGGCCGGGATCAGCCGCCGGAGATTCCCTTTGGTGAGGAAATCCTGCGCCCCCGCCTTCATCGCCTCGACGGCGACGTCTTCGCCGATCGTGCCCGAGACGAAGATGAAGGGCGTATCGGGATCGCGGGCTCGCAGCAGGGCGAGGGCCGCCGGCCCGCTGAACGCCGGCATGCTGTAGTCCCCGATCACGAGATCCCACGCGTGACGATCGAGCGCGGACGTCATGGAGGCCGGGTTGTCCACCCGCTCGTGGGTCGGCTCGTAGCCCGCGCGCTGAAGCTCCCGTAGCAACAACAGGGCATCATCCTCGGAGTCTTCCGCGATCAGCACCCGCAGCGGGACACGCATCGACTGGCTCCGTGGTGGCGCACTGGTTTCATGTAGACACATGCGTCCCCGAGGCGACTCCCGTCCAATACTTCCTTGTTAGGGGAGGTAGCGCTCCCAGCGATAGCTCCCGGGCGCTCCGCCTGCTCCGGTTGACACGCGTGCTGCGGGACGGCATCGTTATATCAGAATATGCGTTCTTGAACGGGGGAGACGCGTGCCGCGGACCAAGGCATTCGAGCCCGCAGAAGCTCTCGACTGCGCCATGGAGCTGTTTTGGCGGCAGGGGTACGCCGCGACGCCGCTCGACCGCCTGGTCCGCCGCACCGGCGCCAGCCGGTACGGCCTGTACGCCACGTTCGGCGGCAAGCGCGACCTGTTCCTCGCCAGTCTGGAGCGCTATTCGCAGGCCGTCATGGACCCCATGCTCGAGCCGCTCGAGGACACCCGGGCTTCCGCAACCGAGATCCGGCGGTTCTTCGAGCGCGTGCTCGACCTGATTCGCCGCCCCGGCGATGGGCGGGGGTGCTTCATCTGTAATGCGGCGTTCGAGCGTGGGGCGCTCGACGCCGCCGCCGCGGGGCGTGTGCGGCGACACTTCGATCGATTGCGCCGGCTGCTCGCGCGGGCGCTCGGGAACGCGCGCCGCGATGGCAGCCTGTCCCGTGAGCTGAGGGTACCGGCCTGCGCGGACCACCTCCTGGGCACCGCGGCCGGGGCGTTTCTCCTGGCCCGCTCCGGAATGGCGATCGGCTTCATCCAGCGGTTCGTCGACACCGCGCTACAAGGATTGACCTGAGTGGAACTCCGGCATCTGAGGTACTTCGTGGCGGTCGCCGAGGAAGGGAGCTTCCTCCGGGCGGCAGGCCGGTTGCGCGTGGCGCAACCGGCGCTCTCCAAACAGATCCGGGACCTCGAGCGGGAAGTGGGCGTGACGCTGTTCCATCGCCTCCCGCGCGGGATCCGGCTCACGCCCGCGGGCGAGGCGTTCCTCGTCGACGCGCGTGGGACGCTGACCGCGGCAGGGCGCGCCGTCACCAGCGCTCGCGGTGCCGCCAAGGTCGGCACCTCCGATCTCGAGTTCGCGCACGGCGAGCTTGCAGTGTACACCTCGGTCATCGAAGACCTCCTCGCGACGTTTCGGGACGCGCACCCCGAGGCGCAGGTGCGTGTGTCGAGCATGAGCGACGCCGACACCGACCTCGCCCTGCGGGAGGGGCACATTGACGTCGCCTCTGTATTCGTCGCCCAGTGGCCGGTCGCCGGGTTCGATGCGATTCGCCTGGTCGACTGCGCGACCAAAGGCGTGCTCCTGCCGGCAAGCCATCCGCTCGCAGCCAAACCGTCCGTCCGGTTGGCGGACCTGCGGAACATCACGTGGCTCCATTCCTCGCCCCACCGGTGGCCTGGCTTCTTCCGAATCATCGAGGACGCCCTACGCGACCGCGGTCTGGTCCCGCTCCGCAGTCGTGAGCGTCCGAAAGAAACGCCGTCGGCCAACGTGCAGATCGCCGCCGGGGAAACCTGGGCGCTGGCGAGCGATGCGATCGCCGCCTCGTACCGGACGACCCCGACCGCGATCGTCTATCGCCCCTTTGTCGAGCCTCCGATCCCATGCTGGATCGCGCTCGTCTGGCGCTCGAACGCACCGCGCCTGGTCCATCGCCTCGTCGACGTGGCGCGAACCCTGAGCGGCGCGCTGGAAGACCCTCCCGGAACGCGGATCGCCTGACCGGATCCTCCAGGGCTTGACGCGCCGTGGGTCGCCCAGTATATAACCATTCAGTTATGCAAGCCACGCGCCGCCTCGACACCACCTTCGCGGCCCTCGCCCATCCCACGCGGCGGGCGATCCTCGCCCGCCTCGCCTCGGGTGCGGCATCGGTGACGGAGCTGGCCGAGCCGTTCGCGATGAGTCAGCCGGCGATCTCCAAGCATCTCAAAGTACTGGAGCGCGCCGGCCTGATTTCGCGTGGCCGCGACGCGCAACGCCGGCCCCGCCGCCTCGAGCCGAAGCGGCTCGGCGAAGCCACCAAATGGCTGGAGCGCTACCGCCGGCTGTGGGAAGGGAACTACCAGCGCCTCGACGCCCTGCTCGAAGCACTGAAAACCAAGGAGAAAAAATGGGGACCCTGAAACTCACCACGCCCGCGGATCGCGAGATCGCCATGACGCGCGTCTTCGATGCCCCGCGCCAGCTGGTCTTCGACGCCCATACCAAGCCCGATCTGGTCAGGCAGTGGCTGCTCGGGCCACCCGGCTGGTCGATGCCCGTGTGCGAGATGGATGTGCGCGTGGGCGGCACGTACCGCTGGGTGTGGCGACATGACACCAACGGAACCGAGATGGGGATGGGCGGCCTCTACCGCGAAATCGTCGCGCCCGAGCGGCTCGTCACCACCGAGCGGTTCGACGAAGCCTGGTACCCCGGCGAGGCCATCAACACCCTCGTGCTCATCGAGCAAGGTGGACGAACCACCCTCACGCAGACGATGCGCTACGAGTCGCGGGACGCGCGCGACGCGGTCATCCAGTCCAACATGGAAAAGGGCGTGGCCGCCAGCTACGACAGGCTGGCCGACCTGTTGGCGTCGACGCCGGCTCGGGGGCGCTCGTGAACGGCGCGAGCACGACTCCCCCACCCCGCCGGGTGTGGCGCAGCATAGGCGCCGTCGCCGCCGGGTTCGTCGCCGTCTTCGTCCTGTCGCTCGGCACCGACCAGGTACTGCATGTCCTCAAGGTTTACCCGCCGTGGGGTGAGCCGATGGCCGGCGCCCTGTTCGTCCTGGCCGCGGCCTATCGCGTCGTGTATACCGTCCTGGGCGGTTACATCACGGCCCGGCTCGCCCCCCACGCGCCGCTGCGTCACGCCGTGATCCTCGGCTTCGTCGGGCTGGTGCCGGGCATCGCCGGGGTGCTGGTCAACATCGCCAAGCCTGAGCTCGGTCCGCTCTGGTATCCCGTCGTCATCGCCGTCACCGGCGTGCCCTGTGCCTGGTTGGGCGGCGCACTGTACCGCCAACCTGTTCAACACTAGAGAGGACTTATGCAGAAGATCGTCCCGTTCTTGTGGTTCGACGGCAAGGCCGAAGAGGCGATGAACTTCTATGTCTCGATCTTCAAGAATTCGAAGGTGCTCAGCGTCACGCGCTACGGAGCGGCGGGGCCGGGACCGAAGGGCACGGTCATGTCCGCGACGTTCCAGCTCGAAGGACAGCAGTTCTACGCGCTGAACGGGGGCCCGCAGTTCAAATTCACGCCGGCGATCTCGCTGTTCGTGAACTGTGAGACGCAGCAGGAAGTGGACGACCTGTGGGCCAAACTGTTGGCAGGCGGGCGAGAAGACCAATGCGGCTGGCTGCAGGACAAGTATGGCCTGTCGTGGCAGATCATTCCCACCGCCCTCGGCAAGATGCTCGGCGACAAGGATCCCGAGAAGGCAAATCGGGTCATGCTGGCCATGCTGAAAATGAAAAAAATCGATATCAAGAGCCTGCAGCAGGCCTACGACCGGGGATAACCCACTCGCAACCACCGATTCTGCGTTACCTTACGCGCGATGACCGGTCCACCAACCAGACTCCGTTTGCCGGCTCGCCGGCCGAATCGCCTCGGCCTGGTGGTCCTTGGCCTCCTGTTCACCGTCATCGTCGTGCTGCCCGCCCTCGTCCAGCTCGCCGCGGAATGGCCCTGGTTCGTGGCCCTGGGTTACCAGCGCGTGTTCGCGACCCGGCTCGTGAGCCAGGTGCTGCTCGGCGGGTTGATCGGCGGCGGCGCGTTCGCCTTCCTCTACGCCAACCTGCGGATCGCCCAGCGCGGCGTCGTGCCCAACCCGCTGGTGCTCGCCTTCAGCGCTGCCGCACCCCCGTTGGATGTGACGCGGCTGTTGCGCCGGCTGGCCCTGCCCGCGGCCCTCGGCCTCGGGCTGCTGTTCGGCGTGGCGGCCAAAGGGAGCTGGCTGAGCGTGCTGCAGTTCTTGCACCGCACGCCGTTCGGCACGACGGATCCGGTGTTCGGCCGGGACCTGGGTTACTACGTGTTCACGGTGCCGGTGGTCGCGGGTGCCCTGGGGATCGTCACGACCCTGACGACGTTGGCACTGGTGGCAGCCGTCGGACTGTATGTGTTGCGCCGTGACGTCGTCGTGTTCGGCCGGCGCGTAACGGTGGAGCCTTCGGCCCGGCTCCACGTCGCCCTGCTGATGGCCTTGCTGTTCCTGCTGACGGCGCTGCGGGTGTACTTCGTGCGACTCCCGGGCCTCCTGTACTCCACCACGGGGCCGCTCGTCGGGGCGAGCTTCGCGGATCTCCACGCCACGCTGACCGGCCTGCGGGTCGCGGGGCTGGCCGCGCTGGCCGGCGCCGCGCTGGTCCTGTGGGGAGCCCAGAGCGAGCGCTTGGCCCGCAACACGGTGCTCGCGCTCGGACTCTACTTCGGTGCGTCGCTGCTCGGCGTCGCGCTGTACCCCGCCATCGTCCAGCGACTCATTGTGGCGCCGAACGAACTGGTGAAGGAAACGCCCCAGCTCGCCCTTCACATCGCGGCGACGCGACGCGCCTGGGGGCTGGACGGGGTCGTGACCCGCGACCTGACCGGTGAAGCCCGGCTCACCGAGCGCGACATTCGCGCCAACCGGCCCACCATCGACAACGTCCGGCTGTGGGATCGCGATCCGCTGCTCCAGACGTTCGGGCAGCTGCAGGAGATCCGCACCTACTACGACTTCGTCTCGGTGGACGATGACCGTTACTGGATCGACGGGCAGTACCGTCAGGTGATGCTCTCCCCGCGGGAGCTGAACTCGGCTTCGCTCCCCACGCGGACCTTCATCAATGAGCGGCTCACGTTCACACACGGGATGGGACTCACCCTCGGGCCGGTGAATCAGGTGACCGATGAAGGCCTGCCCGTGCTGTTCATCAAGGACCTGCCGCCGGCGTCCAGCGTGTCGCTGCGGGTGACGCGCCCGGCCATCTACTTCGGCGAGCTGAGCGAGCCGTGGGTATTCGCCCACACCCAACAGCGCGAGTTCGATTACCCCTCGGGCGACGAAAACATCTTCGCCACGTACGAGGGAACCGGGGGGGTCCGGGTCGGCTCCTTCTGGCGCCGGCTGGTGCTGGCGGCATACCTCGGCTCGCTCAAGGTGCTGCTCTCGAGCGACATCACCAACGACAGCCGCGCGATGTACATCCGCAACATCCGGGAGCGAGCACACACGGCGTTGCCGTTCCTCGTGTTCGACCGCGATCCCTACCTCGTCATCGACGATGCGGGCCGGCTCCGCTGGATCCTCGACGCCTATACCGCGACGCGCCGCTACCCCTACGCGCAACCGCTCCCCGACGGCACGAACTACCTGCGCAACAGCGTGAAGGTGGTGATCGACGCGTACGACGGCACCGTGACGGCCTACCAGGCTGATGCCGCCGACCCGCTGGTGCGCACGCTGGCGAAGGTGTTCCCCGGAATCTTCCAGCCCCTCGACGCGATGCCGGCGGATCTGCGGCGGCACCTGCGCTATCCCGAAGATCTGTTTCGGGTGCAGAGCGACATGTACGCCACGTACCACATGTCCGAGCCGGAGATTTTTTATCACCGGGAGGACCAGTGGCAGAAGCCGGTGTTGTCACGCACCGGCGAGGCGCCGGACCCGTTCGTGCGCCACATGATCATGCGGCTCCCCGAGGAGCGACAGGCGGAGTTCATTCTGATGGTGCCGTTCACGCCACGGGGCAAGGACAACCTGGCTTCGTGGATGGTGGCGCGGAACGACGGCGAGCACTACGGCCAGCTGATCGTGTATCGCTTCCCCAAGCAGAGCCTGGTCTTCGGGCCGGCGCAGATCGTGAACCGCATCAACCAGGACACCGAGATCGCGCGCCAGATCTCGCTGTGGGACCAGCGCGGCTCCCAAGTGATCCGCGGCAACCTGCTGGTCATCCCGATCGAGGAGTCGCTGATCTACGTGCAGCCGCTCTACCTGCGCGCCGAGGGTGGACGCATCCCTGAGCTGAAACGGGTCGTCGTCGCCCACCAGAACCAGGTGGCGATGGAGGAGACACTCGAGGCCGGGTTGGCGCAGCTGTTCGGTGGCGCGCTCAAGCCGGCCGGGGTCGCGGCCGCGCCGACTACCGCGCGTCCTGGCGACACGCGCGCAGCCGATCTCGCCCGCCGAGCGGTCGAGTCGTACCGGCGCGCCGTCGAGGCGCAGCGCGCGGGCGACTGGGCGCGCTACGGCGAGGAGCTGACCCGGCTGGGGGAGATGCTGCGCCAGTTACAAGAGACGGTCGGCGGTGGGCGGCCCTAGGTAGGCGCCAAGTCTCGCAGTCCCGCGAGGACTCACTTCCCCACGATCGCCGGCAACACGTACTCCGGGACAAACCGCTGCTGCGTCCGAAACATGACCGGATCGCTGTAGTTCCCGCCGTAGAACGCCACGACGAGATCGAGCTCCGGGATTCCCATGACCACCTGCCCCCCATTCCCCCCCGCGTAGAACGCCTGCAACGTCCTCCCCTGGTACGGATACTCCATCACCCACCACAGATATCCGTATTTCTGGCTCCCCAACGATACGAGCGGTGACGTCGCGCGCGTCGCCCACTCCGCGCTGACGACCCGCCGCCCGCCCCACGTGCCGCCGTTCATCATCAGCTGCCCGACCTTCATGAAGTCCCGGGGCAGGAACCGCACGCCGCCGCCCATGAACGCGTCCCCCGTCGGGGTGAGGTTCATCCAGTAGCGGCGGATTGCGAGCGGCTCAGCGATCAGCGCCTGGAACAGCTCCGGCAGCGGACGCCCCGCCGCCCGCTGCATGACGCCGCCGATCAGATTGGGGTTCACGCTGCAATACACGGCGCGCTCCCCAGGCTCCCGGATCATTTTGAGCCCGAGCGTGACCTTCCACCAATCCGGCTCCTCGGTCTGCTGCGTGACGACGTCCTCGCTGCCCGGCGAGTTGGGGTCCGCGTCGTCGCAGTCGAGCCCCGAGCTCATCGTCAACAGGTGCTCCAGCGTCAGCGCGCGTTTCCGTGGCTCGAGGTCCGCCGGAAAGCTGCCCCCGTTCATCACCTGATAGACCGGTGACTGCAGGCTCAGCGGCACGCCTGCCTGGATCGCCGCCCCGAGCAGCGTCGCCGTCACGCTCTTCGCGGCTGAGCGCGTGTCGTGCGGTCTGTCGCGGTGCTCGCCGTGGAAGTACTCCTCGAGCACGAGCTTCCCATGCCGCGCGATCAGCACGCCATGGATCTCGAGCGAGCTCAAGCTGTCGATGGGCATATCGATGATGGCGCGCACGAACGTCTCGAGCGCCGCGCGCGACAGGCCGACCTCCTCTGGGGTTGCCACGGGCCAGCCGTCGTCGAGCAGCATCGGGGCACGGTATGCGTACGCAGATCCTATCCCGGGACGCGAGCGCGGGTAAAAGTCGCTCGCCGCCCTTGCGTCTACGTGCTGGAAGTCGTAGGTCCCCCCGCGCAGCGGGATCGACAGCACGCCGTCGCGCAGTACCCCCGCGGCCAGTACCTGTCCCTTCGCGCCACTCGCGGGCGCGGCGAGCAAGCGCACGACATCGCCTGCGCGCTCGAGCGCCGCGATGCGCGTGAAGCGCCCGATGTTCCGCTCGGGATTCTTGAGGAACGCGCGCATCGACCCGTCCGCGCTCGGCTCCACCTTCAAGTACATCGTGAACTCGTCGGCGAGCGGATCGATATCCCCGCGCCAGCGCTCCGCGCCCAACCGCGCGAGGGTCACCGGCGACGCGTATGGCGACCCGTTCGACACCGTCGTCGCTTGGATCCAGTGGCCCACGATGCGCCGTCGCCCGGGCGCCATCAGGCCGCGGAACGCGCCGCGGCCGTCGGCAAGATCGAAGCTGATGGTGTCGCCCAGGACACGGGCGTTGCTACTCACCCCTGCGATCTCCGCCCGCCAGCCGCCGGCCGCGCGCTCGATGGTCAGCGGTCCGCGGATGTCAGGGCCGAAGCGGAGCTTCGCTGCCCACAAACCGGCAAGCTCGGACGCGTTCCCCTGGGCTCCGGAGAGCGCGCCAGGGGACAACGACAGCATCGTGACGGTGGTGACGAGCAGGGTGATTCGCAGAGCGGGCAGAGCGTGGGTGGCGTGACGCACGACCTGTGGGACAACGCTCGGTCGGAAACGGTTGCGTGGCTGACCGGATCGTGTCTCGATGGTGACACTTGGGTCAGGGGATCTGGTCTTGCGCCTCCTTCGGACGCACCGGCAGCCCGATGTCTCCCGCCCACCCGTCGGTCAGCTCGAACGTCTCGCCCATGTCGAATTGCAGCGCCCGGAGGCGCCGGGCCAGATCCTTCAACGCCCAAATGACGGTGTGCTGCACCTCGGGTGAGGACCACTGCCCAAACTCGTTATGACCCAGGTCCGCCTGCAGAGCTGCGGCGATGCGCGTGGCGAACTCGCCATGGGACTCTTGGGGCAGCGGCTGGGGACCGGCGTGCTCCGTCGGCCTATTGTGGGTCTCCTGCAGTCGCTTTTGAGGCCCCGGACCCTCGCTCCAGAGCAGCCACTCCAGCGTCACGCCTTCAAGGCCCCGCTGGCGCGCTTTGGCCACGATCAACCGCGCCACATCCGCCGGGAATTTCTTGCGCTGCGGCCACTTCTTGATCCCGGCCTCGGTGACCGGGGCCCCGAGCTCGGCAGCGAACTGGCGGTACGTCAGTGAGATACCGGTCCAGGGGCTGAAGACATCCAGCAGCCGAGCCAGCCGCTCCGATACGGGGCCCTTTTTAGATCCCTTTACAGCCTTGACAGATGACAAATGAGTCCTAGTTTAGTGACTTAATAGGCACTGGTTGAGCGTCGGTAGCGAGCCCCAATGAGGACAAGCTGTCACGCCTGCAGGCTGCCGTCAAGAGGGACAATAACCCGCGCATGTGTGCCCATTAAGGAGCGATGACTGGTGCTCGGACTAGGGATGATCATCGGAGTACGAAGTGCTCAACAGATGGCTTGGGACCGTTCAGCGGACTTTCGGGAGGACCACATGGTACGGAAGGTAGAGATGTTGGCAGCGAAGGCGGGCGCGGTCGAGGGTGAGGGTGCGGTCGAGCGCGAAGGCTTGAAGTTGGCGCAGGACATGCCTTTGAAGGAGCAGGTCCTCTTCACCGGCTCCTCCGACTGGACCCCGGAACAGGCCGAGCACTACATCGATTGGCGCATCCAGTGCGTGGATTCGGAAATCGCCAGGCTGCGCCAGCAGCTCGACGACCTGATCGCCGCGCGCAAGCGGTGGCTGGCCGTCACGGGCGGTCGCTCCAAGGTTGGCAACGGCAACGGCCACGGCGCGGCGAGTCCCGCGTAACGGTTGGGCGCCCCATTCCCTCGGCGCCTTGCGCGAAAGGACCGGCCCCCGCCGGTCCTTTTCGTTCCTCCTAGGTCTGGCGCCGCTCCCGCGGGGTACGCTGCACGGGAATGGGAAGCGTGACTTCGAAGGTGGTGCCGCGACCCACCGCGGAGTCCACCCTGACCGCTCCCCCGAACATGTCTTGGGTGATCTGACGCACCACCGTCAATCCGGTCCCCGAGCCCGAGCCGAACTCCTTGGTCGTGAAGCCCGGCTCGAAGATCCGCTCGAGATGCTCCCCCGCAATGCCCACCCCCTGGTCCTGGACCGTCAGGCGCAGCGTCTCGGCGACCTGCCCCAGGCTGATCACGACCGGCGAGGTCCGCTCCCGCGACGCCGAGACCGCATTGCGGATGAGGTTCGTGAGCACCTGATACAGGGCGTTCGGATCACCCTGGAGAAAGACGCCGCTCACGCGGATGACCTCCTGGAGCGCGACGCTGCGCTTGCCGGCGAGCGGCCGCTCCAACGCCACGCACGACCGGACGACCTGCGCCGCGTCGAACCGCTCCGAGCGGGCCAGCCCTCCCCGGGCTCGGTCCTGAATCGAGCGTAGGAACTGGATGGCCTGCTCCATGCCTTCGCCCACGCCCGCGAGCTCCTGGAGCAGCTCCGCACGGAAGCTGGGCGCGAGCGCTGCCGTCGTCCGAATCAGGTCGAGGGAGAGATCGAGGCTCGCGAGCGCGGCGGTCAGCGGATTAGCCACTTCGTGGGCGATCACGCTAGGCTGGCGGACCAGCTCGGCCAAGGCGTCCGGCTCCGGCAGGCGGGGCCGGCCGACCACGGGCGGCTGGTCCACGAGACCGAGACAGAGACCCGCCAGCTCGAGGGTGATGCGCTCCCGGCTGCGGCGCTCGACGCCATCGGGCGGCGGCGCCGCAGGCTGTTTCCTCACGGGGGCGATGCACCACAGGCCGGGGTCGTCCAGCCGGCAGCCGACCCAGCGACTACCCTGGATGATCGGGGCGCCCCACCGATGGAGCGTGCTGTCGAGGTCGAGGCGTGTGTCCGCGGACTGGACACTCCCGGCGCTGGTCATGACGGGGATCACTTCAGCGCGCGACGAGACTTCCCACAGGGTGACTGCTCGCCCCTGCAGGGCCACGCTCGCTTCGCGCAAAACCTCGCGACGGTGCTCTTGCATCTATGTCATCAAGTGTGGGATGCAACTGGGCCCGGTCCTAGGGCGTTTTTGCGGCACGGACGGGTGCGAATGCGGCAGGGGTGTCTCGCCCTCAACCCTCTCCCTTGCGGCGCCGCTTCCCCTCCTTCTCCCGCTCCGCCGTGCGGCCGGCCACCACCACGCGATCGCGCCCCGCGTTCTTCGCCTGGTACATCGCCGCGTCGGCGCTGGCGATCAGCTCTTCCGGCGTCTCCCCGTGGGTCGGGTATTCGGCGGCGCCCACGCTCACCGTCACGCGCCCGGCGCCGAACTCCTCCGCCGCCACGCGCGCCCGGAGGCGCTCGCCCACGGCGGCGGCCGTCGCGATCGGCGCTTCGATCAGCATGACCACGAACTCCTCCCCGCCGTACCGGGCCACGCTGTCCACTCCGCGTGTGGTCTGCCGCAGGATCTCCGCCATCTTCACGAGCACCGCGTCCCCGCCGAGGTGCCCGTGCGTGTCGTTGTACTGCTTGAAGTGATCGACGTCCGCCAGCAACACCGAGAAGGTGCGTCGGAGTCTTCGCGACCGCTGGACCTCGTTGGCGAGCGTCCCCATCAGGTGTCGCCGGTTGTACAGTCCGGTGAGCGCGTCCGTGACGGAGAGGCGCTCCAGCTCGCCCTGGCCCTCCCGCTCCCGCACGCGGGCCACCAGGTTCTTGAGCACCTGGGTCAGCTGGCCGATCTCACCGCCACCGCCCGTCGGGAGCTCGACCGAGTGGTCCCCGGCGGCCACCTTGGCCGCGACGCCGGACAGGCGTCGGAGCGGGCGTACGATGAGCAGTCCGACGTACGCCGCCAATGCGGCTGCCACCAGCAGCGCGAGCAGCACCAGGCCCGTGCCGCCTCCCCCACCGGCCTGGCGGAACGCCTCCGCCCGTGGCATCTCGACCACCGCGGCCCACCGCAGCGCCGGCACCCGGCGCAGGGTGCCGATGACGCCCTGCCCATCCGCGCGCTTGTACTCCACGCTGCTACCTTCCCGATCGACCAGGGCCTGCACCGTCTCCGTCGGGAGTTTGGTGCGCATCAGCTCCGCGGAGCTCACGCGGGATCTGAGGATCAGCCTGCCCTGCTCCGTCATCACGTAGAGGTCGCCCCCGCCCGCCCCGCCCGCCCCGCCCTCATCGCGCGGCGCGAGCCGCTGCAGCACGTCGGCCACCGCGCGCAGATTGAGCTTCGCCATGAGCGCGCCGACGTACTTCCCATCCGCCTGGCGGATCGGTACGGCGAGCGCGATCGCGGCCTTCCCGAGCCCCGCGTCCCAGTACGCGTCGCCCACGAGTGCGTCACTCGTCCGCAGGGCGCTCAACCGGTCCTGGGAGAACTGCACACCGGTCATCCGGCCACCGCTGCTGGCCACGAACCGGCCGCGCCCGTCGACGACCAGGAGCGCGTCGCAGTCCGGGCAGCGCTCGCGCACCGAGTTGAGGTACTCGCGCAGCCGGCCGGCCGCCTCGGCGCCCCCGCTTCCCTGGATCCGGGCGAGGTTCTCCGGTACCGCGTACGCCGTCGCCGCCACCCGCAGATCGCGCAGTCGATCGCCGACCCAAAGATCCATCTCCCAGGCCGCCTGGGTGCTCGTGCCGCGCAGCTCCTGGGCCACCTGGTCGCCGATCGACCGCCGGCTCCGGCGGGACGACACCACGGTCATGGCAAGCGTCGGCACGAGCGTGGCCACCACCGCGAACACCAGCATCTGGTTCCGGATGCTGTCGAGGTGGAACTCGCGCAGCCGGCGCGCGATCGTCTCTTGCCAGACGGTCACCGTGAATCGCCCTCCCGGGGTACAGCAAGATTCACCTTCCGCTACTCCCCCGCAACAGTGAGCCCGCTCACGGTTTGAAACAGGACCGGCGCGGGCTCGCCCATTGCAGCGGCATGAATACTAGCGTATAAGCGTTGGATGAACATCCTCTTCCCGGAGCTGCTGCGATTCAGCGACGTGGGGCTCCTGCTCCTACGACTCATGGTCGCCTGTGTGTTTTTCACGAGCGGACTGAATCATCTGAAACACCCGGCCGAGCGCGCCAAGGGCATCGGCGCGAGTACCGGGTTCACGATCGTCCTCGGCTCGGGAGAAGTGCTCGGCAGCCTGGGCGTGGCGTTCGGCGTCCTGATTCAGCTCGCCGCCATCGGGTTGATCTTGATCATGCTCGGCGCAATCCAAAAGAAGATCTTCGTGTGGAAGACCGGCTTCTGGGGCAAGGGGGGCTCCGGCTGGCACTACGATCTGATGCTCCTCGTGATGAATCTCGTGATTGTCGTGACCGGCGGCGGCAAGCTCGTGGTGCTGTCCACTTAGGTCGAGAGAGGCCCATCAGGAGGCGGCCGAGTGATGAGCATCACCCTGCGGCCGGTCGCAGGTCACCACCGGATTCTGCAATGCGTCACGCCTTAGGCGAGACTCGCGCTCGCCCCGGTGCGGGACCTCGCAACCGGTAACCCGGCGCCCCCATTGACGTAACGGCGAACGTGACAGCCGGGCATATCCTTTGCCTCAACCCAGATACCCCGCACCGCCGCCGCTCTCCTTTTTCTTCAGAGGACTGACATGACCTGGAAGCTCTTCGGGCGCGAAACCACCCCGGCGCAGCTTCCCGCGGAGCTCCGCTCGATTCTCGCCCAAATGCAGCGCGAGCGCGTCGCATTCGAGGCGCTCACGACCGGAGCGCGTGACTCTACTCAGCGGCTCACGCAGCTCACCCAGCCGATCGCCGAAGCCCAGAAGGTCGTCGCGGAGCTGCAGGGGCGCGTGAAGGCCCTCGAGCGGCTCGTCCCCGTCCTGGCCACGCTCGACGAGCAGACCGAAGGGGTGTCACGCACGCAGCGCCGCACCGAAACGCAGGTCGAGCACACCGCGGAGGACGTCAAGAACCTTCGCACCGAGATCGAGCAGCTGCGCGCCACGTTCGACGCGGCGCTCGCACTCAAGGGCGATCTCATGAGCCTGCTCGAGTCTGCCGGGAGCCTCACGTCGCTACGCGCCGACGCCGACGCGCTCACGGGCCAGGTGCATAACCTCTCCAACACGTTCGACCGCGCGCGCCAGCGCCAGGACGAGTTGAGCCGCGCCGGTGAGGCAGCGGCCACCCGGCTGCACGTGTTCGAGGAGCGGCAACAGCAGGTGCAGGGAGGCGTCGCGGCGGCGCAGACCCGCGTGACCGGTCTGGAGCAGGCCCTCGCCCACCTCGGTCAGGCCGCGGCGGACGCGGTCGACACCAAACGACAGCTAGGCACGCTCAAGTCCATCGCCGACGATGTGACGCAGAAGGTCGCGGTGCTGGAGCAGCAGCGCGACGCGGTGGATCGCGCCATTGGTCAGGCGACGCAGCTCGACGACATCCTGCGGGACATCGACGCGAAGACTCGCACCCAGGAAGAAAACGCCGAGAGTCTGGGCGCGCTCGACACTCGCGTCACCGAGTTGCGCGCCCTCCACGGCGACCTGCTGGCGCAGTCGCAAGAGATCAGCGCGCACCACCACCAGATCGTCCAGACCGACCGAGAGCTGTACGGACGCCTGAACGGGCTGCGGGACGAGGCGCAGCAGACCGTCCAGCGGTTCGAGGGGGATGCCGCGCAGCTCGCCCAGACGATCGAGCACATGACCGAGCGCGTGGCGCGGCTGGAGCAGGCGCAGCCGGCCTTCGACGCCGCATTACGCGACTTCGCGAGTCTCAAGGGGACCCACAAAGAGGTGAAGGATGCGCTGGAGTGCATGCAGCTGGCCGAAGGTGAGATCGGACGGGTGCGCGAGGCGCAGGCCGGCACCAAGACCTGGCTCGGCGACGTCACCGAATCGGTGACAGCGCTGCGCGGTGAGCTCGCGGCAGTGGAAGAGATGAGGCCGACGGTCGAGTCGGTCCGCCACGATGCCGACCGCCTGTCGCACGCCATGGCCCAGATTGAGTCGCGCCGCCAGCTCGTGACGCAGCTGAACACCCGGCTGTCCGACCTAACGGCCACCGCGGCGCAGCTCGACGAGCGCACCGGCGGGCTGACAGCCCGGATGGACACCGCCGATCAGCAGTTCCAGGCCGTCACGGCCCACGCCACCGAGGCGGCGCGCATCGAGAAGTTGGTGCCGACCGTGATCGGGACGGTGGAGGGGGCCGA
>Ga0137418_10001427_pt1 | contig 22055 bp, 16 predicted proteins | sample CZODoug3_1_2_16f_FD_122242 | JGI IMG/M metagenome (GOLD analysis project Ga0137418, IMG submission 122242) | Vadose zone soil fungal communities from Angelo Coast Range Reserve, California, USA - CZODoug3_1_2_16fungal (Hybrid Assembly) | ecosystem: Environmental > Terrestrial > Soil > Vadose...
AAGCCGTGCGAATTGCGCGATCGTTTCGCCCTGACTTGCTCACGCTCACCGGCGACTTCGTTTCTCCCCCTTTCGGTCAGCCCTTCGGCCCAGCTGGTGCCCATCAGGCGGAGCCGTGTGCCGAGGTATTGGCCAGTTGGAAAGGAGTTCCGATGGTCGCGACTCTCGGCAACCATGATCACTGGAACGATGCGACCATCGTGGCAGGAGCGCTGCTGGATCGCGGCATTCGCGTTCTTCGAAATGAATCTTTTGCGATCGAGCGCGGGCATGAGCGGTTGTGGATCAGCGGAGTCGATGACGTGCTCGAGAAGCAGGCCGATCTGGCTAAGACATTAGCAGCCGTTCCCGAGACCGAGGCGACGGTGTTGCTTGCGCACGAGCCGGATTTTGCCGATGACGTGGCGGGGTTTCCGGTCGATCTCCAACTGTCCGGACACTCCCACGGCGGCCAGGTGAGGATCCCCGGCATTGGTCCCATTGTTCTGCCCGCTCTGGCACGCAAATATCACACCGGGCTGAATCGAGTCGGGCGCCTGCAGGTATATACCAGCCGAGGTCTGGGCGTGATCAATCCTCCGGTGCGGCTGAACTGTCGTCCAGAGGTGACGCTACTCACGCTCTTGCAGCCAACGTGACCCCCGGTGATACAGGTGTGGCTCGGTCATGTCTCTACCAGAGTCCGGGAATGGGTAAGGGACTGTGGACTCGAAGACTAAGGTCGATTCCTTGGTTTGACGCTGCTCTCTGTTGTCTTTACACTCAAAGTTAAGGTCGCATGAATTCAGTCCCGTGTCGGATCTTGAAGAGGCACCGGGATTGGGCCGTAGAGCGAAAGGCGGAGCGTGAGCCCCACAGAGACGGCGGAAGCGAACAATAAAGAGAGCGTCAAGCGCGAGATTTCCGTCGAGATCCCAGCCGACGAGGTGGCGCGCGAAACCGAAGTAATCATTCAGAAATATCAGAAGGTTGCGCGCCTCCCGGGCTTTCGCGCCGGGCACGTCCCCGCGTCCATCATCAAGCAGCGCTTTGGGGAAGAAGTGAAAAGCGATGTGGTCGAAGCTTTGGTTCCGAAATACTTTCGCCGCGAAGCCGAAAAACAGGGTCTGATGCCGGTGTCCCAGCCGCGGGTTACCGATCTGCACATTCACGACAGCGAACCATTGCGCTTCAAGGCCAGCTTCGAAGTGATGCCTGAGATTCCGGTTGAAGGCTACAAGGAGCTGCGCCCCGATAAACCTGAGATCGTAGTCAGCGATGAAGAAGTCGAGCAGGCACTCGATAGCGTACGCGAGCAGCATGCGACGTTCACGTCGGTCGAAGGACGTCCGCTGGCGGATGGCGACTTTGCGCAGGCCTCGCTGGATGGCCGGCCCAAGGATGCTCAGGCCAGGAAGGATGCAAATCCGGTCCGCATGGACGAAGTGCTGGTGGAAATCGGGGGCAAGAACACCATGCCGGAATTTACCGAGCACCTGCGCGGCGCTTCTGCGGGCGAGGAGCGTACCTTTGAGGTTAACTATCCCGAAGACGCATCCGACAAAAGACTTGCAGGAAAGGCATTCTCGTATACGGTGAAGATTCACTCCATCAAGCAGAAGAGCCTGCCGGAGCTGAACGATGAATTCGCCAAGGAACTCGGCGAGTTCACGAGTATGGATGGGGTAAAGAAGCAGATCCGCGAGAATATAGAGGCGGAAAAGCGTCACGCGGCAGAGCACGCGGCAAAAGATAAGCTGGTCGCCGAACTGGTGAAGCGCAATCCGTTTGAAGTGCCGGAATCATTGGTGGAGCGGCAAATCGACCTTCGCCTGGAGCGCGGGCTGCGCGCGTTGGCGGCGCAGGGCATGAAGATGGAAGATATGAAGAAAATGGACCTGCCAAGGCTGCGCGTGGGTCAGCGGGAACAGGCCTTGCAGGATGTGAAGTCGTCTTTGTTGCTGGAACGGATCGCAGAACTGGAAAAAATCACCGTCGCTGACGATGAATTAAACCAGGAGGTTGAGGCGCTGGCAAAACAGACAAAACAGACGCCGGAAGCGGTCCGCGCTCGTTTGACACAGGATGGGGGCCTCGATAGAATCCGAAATAGAATCCGCAGCGAGAAGGCCCTCAACTTTCTCTATCACCAGTCCGCTTAACCGCGGACCACTTTCGATCCTCCCCTGGTACCACGAACGTTGGTTAGGGGCGGAGTGTGGCAGGTGACCGTGAAGCAAAACGATCCACAGATGATGTTGGTACCGATGGTCATCGAGCAGACCGGCCGGGGCGAACGCGCCTACGACATTTACTCCCGACTGCTGCGCGATAACATTATTTTCATAGGCACGCCGATTGACGACAACATCGCCAATCTGGTGATTGCGCAGATGTTGTTCCTTGCGCAAGAAGACCCGGAAAAGGACATCCAGCTCTATGTGAACTCTCCCGGTGGATCGATCACAGCAGGCATGGCAATTTACGACACCATGCAATACGTGAAGAACGATGTGATGACGCTGTGCGTCGGCCAAGCCGCGTCGATGGCGGCATTGCTTCTTGCCGCAGGCGAACCGAAGAAGCGGCTGGCGCTGCCCAACTCTCGCATCCTGATTCATCAGCCTTCTATGGGAGGACTGTCGGGACAAGCGACCGATATCGATATTCACGCCCGGGAAATTCTGCGCATGCGCGAGATTACTAACCAGTTACTATCCAAGCACAGTGGCCAGAAGCTGGATAAAGTGGAGAAAGATGTGGAGCGCGACTTCATTATGAACGCGCAACAGGCGAAGGAATACGGAATCATAGACGATATCATCTATAAGACCGGGAAAGCGGTATGATCGCAGCGTCGCGGCCGTGGTGAGGTCCATGCGACGAAAAACGGTGGGGCGGGTTGAAAGTTCTGCGAGCAGCCCACGCCGGATAAAGTTGAGGAGCAAAGCCGAGTGAAAAATAAGTCGGGTACAGATGAGATACTGCGTTGCTCGTTCTGCCATAAGTCGCAGGACGCGGTAGCCAAGCTGATCTCTTCACCCAGCGATTATCCCCGCGCTTACATTTGCGACGAGTGTGTGGCGGTCTGCAACTCCATTTTGGAAGATGACCGCACGGCAACGCCTCAGTCGGCCACTCCCAACCAGCTGCCCAAGCCGCAAGAAGTCAAGACCTTCCTCGACGAGTACGTCATCGGGCAGGAACAAACCAAGAAGAAGCTGGCGGTCGCTGTCTACAACCACTACAAGCGCATCTACATGAACCGTCAGAAGAGCAGCGACGGCATTGAGCTCAGCAAGTCCAACATTATGCTGATCGGGCCGACCGGCACGGGCAAGACGCTGCTGGCGCAAACCTTGGCCCGCATCCTGGACGTGCCCTTCGCGATCGTAGATGCCACCACGCTTACGGAAGCCGGCTATGTGGGCGAGGATGTGGAGAATATCATCCTCAAGCTGCTGCAGGCAGCTGATGGAGATGTCAGCCGGACGCAGACCGGCATCATCTACATTGATGAAGTCGACAAGATTGGACGCAAAGACGAGAATCCGTCCATTACGCGCGACGTTTCCGGCGAGGGCGTGCAGCAGGCATTGTTGAAGATTCTGGAAGGCACCATTGCCAACGTGCCGCCCCAAGGCGGGCGCAAGCACCCGCACCAGGAATTTACTCCGGTCGATACCACCAACATTCTTTTCATCTGCGGCGGGGCATTCGTCGGCTTGGAGAAAATCATTGGCCGGCGCGTGGGTAAAAAGTCCCTAGGCTTCCGCGCCGGAGAGGATGCTGCAAAAGAAGAAGTGGCGGGAGGAGTCGCCCGCAAGCGCAACTATGAATTGCTGAGCGAAATTCAGCCTGAAGACCTGATCAAGTTTGGCCTGATTCCGGAATTTGTCGGCCGTTTGCCAGTGGTGGGCATGCTCGAAGATTTGGACGAAAACGCATTAATAGAGATACTCACTCGGCCCAAAAACGCTATCATTAAGCAGTACCAGCGCCTTTTCGAGTTTGAGAATGTGCGCTTGAAGTTCAGCGAAGAGGCATTGCGCGCGATAGCGCGCCAAGCCATGGCTCGCAAGGTGGGGGCGCGAGGGTTGCGCATGATTCTGGAAGAGCTCATGCTCGACTTGATGTTCCAGTTACCGAGTCAAAAGAAACTGAAAGAGTTCGAGGTAACGCGTGAGATGGTGGAGAAACGCAGTGCTTCGCTGGCCATGATGGAAAAGGCCGGGTAGCCGGGGCAGGTTCGAGCCACGTCGGGGTGAGTAATCGTAGGGCGAGGTTTAGGGAATTCGGGAGACAGAGTGACCACAGCCAAGGAAAAATTCGAGACTAAGAAGCTGCCGATGATGCCCATCCGCGACGTGGTCATCTTTCCTTTCATGATGACGCCCTTCGTCGTGGGCCGCGAATCGAGTGTGCGGGCTTTGGAAGAAGCGCTGGCGGCCGACAAGAAGATTTTTTTGGCGACGCAACACGACGCCGGCATTGACGAACCCAAGGCGAATGAGATTTATCAAGTTGGGACGATCGTCAATATCGTCCAAAGCCTCAAGTTGCCCGACGGAAACATTAAAGTATTGGTTGAAGGCATTGAGCGGGGCAAGATTCTACAGGTCACGGAAGCCGACGGCTACATGCAAGCCTCGGTTCGGGTGGCTCGTTACTCGACCGAGCTGAACCAGTCGATCGAAGCCAGCATGCAGCGGGTGACCACCTTGTTTGAGCAGTACGTCAAACTTTGTCAGGCGCTGAACTACGAGACCATGATCTCGGCTGTCCGCATGGAAGATCCGGCCAAGCTGACCGATATCATCGCGGCGAACTTGCAGCTTTCCATCGAAGAAAAACAGGAGTTGTTGGAGATTTTCGATCCGGCGGAACGGATGAATCGTATCGCCGACGTGCTCGACATTGAGATCGAGAAGCTGAATGTGGATCGTACCATCCAGTCGCGGGTGAAGCGACAGATGGAGAAGGCGCAAAAAGAGTATTACCTCAACGAAAAGATCAAGGCCATTCAGAAAGAACTGGGCCGGGGCGAAAAGAGCGAATTCGACGAACTGAAAAAGAAGATCGAAGCCGCCGGCATGCCCAAGGACGTCAAAGATAAAGCCGTCCAGGAACTGAAGAAGCTGGAAGCCATGCCGCCCATGTCGGCCGAGTCGACGGTCTCGCGGAATTATCTCGATTGGCTGCTGGCCGTGCCCTGGAAAAAGCGTTCCAAGGAGATTCGCAATATTTCCCGAGCCGAAAAGGTTCTCAACGAAGACCACTACGGGCTGGAGAAGATCAAAGAGCGCATCCTCGAATTTCTCGCGGTGCGCCAGTTAGTGAAAAATCCCAAAGGTTCGATTCTTTGTTTCGTTGGACCTCCGGGAGTGGGCAAGACTTCCCTGGGCATGTCCATTGCCAAGGCCACGGGGCGCAAGTTCGTGCGTATGTCATTGGGCGGGGTGCGAGACGAAGCGGAAATCCGCGGTCATCGGCGCACTTACATCGGCGCCCTGCCCGGTCAGATCATTCAGATGATGAAGAAGGCGGGAACCAAGAATCCCGTCTTCATGCTTGACGAAGTGGACAAGATGTCGATGGACTTCCGCGGCGATCCTTCGGCCGCGCTGCTTGAAGTTCTCGATCCCGAGCAGAACTTCATGTTCGTCGATCACTACCTCGACGTCGAGTACGACCTGTCTCAGGTCTTCTTTGTGGCCACCGCCAACGTCATGCACACCATCCCTCCGGCCTTGCAAGACCGCATGGAAGTGTTGCGGCTGCACGGGTACACGGAGCAGGAAAAGGTCGAAATTGCCAAGCAATTCCTGGTCAAGAAACAACTGGCGCAGGCGGGCTTGTCGGACAAGAATGTGAAGTTTACCGACGACGCTATCACTGGACTGATCCGCTCCTATACGCGGGAAGCGGGCGTGCGGAACCTGGAGCGTGAGATCGGCAACGTGTGCCGCAAAGTCGCCCGCAAGGTGGTGAAAGAAGGCGCAGACTACACCATCACCGTCACCGCTGGAAACGTGGGCGATTTCCTGGGCGTGATCAAGTTCCGCGATACGCTGGCACACGAGAAGAGCGAGATTGGGTTGGTCACCGGTCTGGCTTGGACGGAAGTCGGCGGCTCGATCCTGAGCACTGAAGCAACTGTGGTCGATGGCAAAGGCAAGCTCACATTGACCGGCAAATTGGGCGATGTAATGCAAGAGTCGGCACAGGCGGCCATGTCCTATGTGCGTTCGCGGGCGCATCGCCTAGGCTTGACGCGGGATTTCTACCGCAATCTCGATCTTCACGTACACGTCCCTGAGGGCGCCATTCCCAAGGACGGGCCGTCGGCCGGCATCACCATCGCGACCGCCATCTCCAGTGCGCTGAGCAAGATTCCGGTGCGGCGTGACCTGGCCATGACGGGAGAGATCACATTACGTGGCAAAGTTCTTCCCATTGGCGGACTCAAAGAAAAACTGTTGGCCGCGCACCGGGCGGGACTGTTTGAAGTGATCCTGCCTAAAGAAAATGAGAAAGACGTGGCCGAGGTCCCGGAAAACCTGCGCAACGCCATGAAGCTGCACTTCGTGGACACCATGGACCAAGTGCTGCAAATCGCGCTGGAAGGCCCGCTGCCCAAGCTTGAGGACGAAGCGGCGCGGCCGATTGCGCCATTGACTTCCACCACCGGCGATAGCCCAACCGCGCATCAGTAGAAGGTCTAATCCAGCACGAGGGCGCGTCACATCTCTGAAGCCATGAAGAGACACGGGGGACCCTGACGATGCCCACATCCAACCAGAGTCAGATTGCGTTTGAAAATGATCCCGGGTCGCTTGTCGAACCAGCTCAAAGCCGGACCACAGGAATATTCCCCTCGCAGGAAATCAGCAATCTCATTGCCCGTGGAAACGTAAGCGCCACGCCGGCGATAAACCCCGACCATATCCAACCGGCGAGCCTCGACTTGCGTCTGGGAGATATCGCGCACCGCATGCGCGCCAGTTTTCTGCCCGGCCCCAAGAGCACGGTCGAAGCCAAAATCAAAGAGCTCCGGATGACCCGGGTTGACCTGACGAGCGCAGCGGTTTTTGAGAAAGACTGCGTTTACATCGTGCCTTTGCTCGAGGAAGTGAATTTGCCGGAAGACATTGCGGGCAAAGCAAATCCCAAGAGCACCACGGGGCGCCTGGACGTTTTTACCCGTTTGATCACCGATTACGGCGTCGAATTCGACCGGGTTCCGCCGGGATACAAAGGCAAACTGTACGCGGAGATTGTCTCGCGTACATTCACCGTCGGAATCAGGGCGGGAATGCGGTTGAGTCAACTGCGCTTCGTCCGCGGCAATCCCGACACTCGCGACAGCATGATCAAAAAGCTGGACAGGGCGGAGACGCTCGTCTACATGGACGAAGACAATCCGGTAAAAGCCTTGCTCGATCGAGGGTTGAGGATCACGATTAATCTGGAAGCGATCGAGAAGGGTGAAGTCATTGCCTACAAGGCGAAGCGCAACGCGCCAGTCATTGAGTTGGACAAGATCAATCACTACTCTTCCGAAGAATTCTGGGAATTGCATTATCAGAGCGCCGGCAAGAGCCTGATTCTTCAGCCTGGTGACTTTTATATTCTCGCGTCGCGGGAAAGGGTGCGCGTCCCTCCGGACTTCGCGGCGGAGATGGTTCCCTTCGATCCATCCGACGGGGAGTTCCGCATTCACTATGCCGGGTTCTTCGATCCGGGCTTTGGGTATGGTTCGAGCGACATCAAGGGAACGCGCGCGGTGCTTGAAGTTCGCGCCCATGAGGTTCCGTTCTTAATGGAACACGGGCAGCTTGTGGGTCGGCTGCACTATATGCCGCTGTTGTCCCGCCCCGACAAGATCTATGGCACAAATATAGGGTCATCGTACCAACATCAGGCGCTCACTCTGAGCAAGCAGTTTCGTCGCGAAGCGGTTCGCTGAATGGGTACGGGCGGACGCCCTCGCAAATCTTCCGTCGTTGGCCCCGGCGTTGTTTTTCCCCGCTGTTTTTCCCCGCTTGCCAATCTCGCGCAGCTCATAGCACACTGAGACATGAGGATTCTGGCCCGGTTCCTGGCAGCGGCGACGGACGTGTCGCACTTCCCTGCTCCCAGCCTGCCGGAAATCGCCTTCCTCGGCCGCTCCAACGTCGGCAAATCGAGCGTGATCAATGCGCTGGTGGGGGCGAAACTGGCGCGGACCAGTTCGACTCCCGGACGCACTCGCAGCATCAACTTCTTCGAGGTACGATGGGCGGGTAAGCCGCGGCCTGAGCTCATCTTCACCGACCTCCCGGGCTACGGTTACGCCAAGCTCTCACGAGAAATTTCCCAGGAATGGCCGAAGTTCATCGAGCCGTACTTAAATGAGCGTCCCAGCCTCGTCTTATGCATTGCCCTGGTGGACGCGAACGTTCCTGCCCAGCAAAGCGACCGGCAGTTGCTGGAATTCCTCGGTGCTTCGGGTCGTGACTTCCTGGTGATCGCCACCAAAAGCGATCGGCTCTCGGGGAATCAACTGCCCACTGCGCTGCGCGCGCTTGAAAAGGAATATCCCACCGCACGCATTGTCCCTTTCTCAGCCAAAACGGGCGCCGGACAAGAGCAGCTGTGGAAAGAGATCCGCCAAGCCGCCCAGCGGGTGCCTGCGGTCGAGTCCCCTTCCTGAACCGGTCCCCAGGCGGAAACTATCCTTATCAATATCAATAGCAATAGCAATAGCAATAGCAATCGCGGGAACATATCGTGTGCTGATCAACGTTCGGCCTCTAATCTCCGCAATTCAGAGCGTAAGGAACAGTACCGCGAAGTGAGTCCCGCGGCAAAGCACTTGGTCCTTCCGTATGTTGTTAATTCCCCTCCGGTTCTCGGCACTTCTGGGGAAAGAGGCGGTGCTGCATTACCTTGGTTTCGCCCCAAAACGCTCTGAGACCGAGCAAAGAAATCATTCCATTCGCTATGATGAAACAATCATGGCCCTTTACCTGATTACTGGCATCGGTGGCTTTATCGGATCGGCCCTGGCGCGTGCTCTGCTGGGAAGTGGAAAACAGGTTCGCGGGGTGGACAATTTTGCAACCGGGAAGCGCGAAAATCTAACGGATATCCTCGGCCAAATAGATTTTCGAGAAGCAAGCATTCTCGATCTCGATGCCATGAAGAGCATTTGCAGCGGCGTGGACTACGTTTTGCACCAAGCCGCGATCCCTTCGGTACCCAAGTCCATTTTAGACCCCATTGGAAACAACCAGGCCAACGTGGATGGAACAGTAAACCTGCTGGTGGCGGCGAGGGATGCCAAGGTCAGGCGGGTGGTCTATGCGGCCTCGTCATCCGCCTACGGCGACACGCCTACACTGCCCAAACACGAGGAGATGACGCCCAGTCCAATTTCGCCCTATGCTGTGGCTAAGCTGGCCAGCGAACATTACATGACGTCGTTCTACCGCTGCTACGGATTGGAAACCGTGGCGTTGCGTTATTTCAACATTTTCGGACCACGCCAGGACCCTTCGTCGCCGTACTCCGGAGTGCTGGCCAAGTTCATTACGCAGATGCTCGCTGGGGATCGCCCCACAATCTTCGGCGACGGCGAACAGAGCCGTGACTTTACCTTCATCGACAACGCAGTCCAGGCAAACTTACTGGCTTGCGAAGCGCCGGCCAGCCAAGCCGCGGGACGGGTTTTCAACGTTGCAACTGGGCGCCGTGTCACCCTGAACGAAATGTTCAGCGCCCTACAAGAGCTGACCGGATACTCCGGCAAACCTGAGTACGGCCCGGAACGCGGAGGGGACATTAAGCATTCGCTGGCCGATATTTCCAAGGCAGAGAAGCACTTGGGGTACAAGCCAAAAGTCAATTTTGAACAAGGTCTCGGCCTGACCGTGGACTGGTATCGTAAGCAGAGAAATGCGTCGCAAGAAAATCAAGAAAATAAACATAAAGAAGCAGCTTCCCTACCCTCTTGAAACCTGTCTGGATCCGCCACTCCGCTCGGGGGAGACCGCTCGGCCTACAAGTTACGTCGGTGATCTAGAGCGTATTTCCGCGCATCGCTAAATTGTAGACATGACACTTTCTTCGATGGTGGTTTCGCGCGATTGGCAGGAAGTCAGCGTCCTGGAATGCATTCTCGGTAGCCTGCAAATGGATGTGGCCGTTGAAAACGCGCCGGAACGGGCGCTGGCGCGGCTGAATAAAAACAAGATTGACGCTCTGATCGTAGATTGCGACCTTGAGGGAACCTCACAGTTTTTGCGGGAACTGCAACGGGAGCATCGCTATCCGAACGCCGTGCCCCTGGTCATCATGGGGGGCAGGCATCGACGGAAGGACCTGCAAGCGACGGGAGCACTCTTCGCCTTCGACAAACCCATTTCGGTAGAACAGGCAGTACACACGCTCTCCGCAGCACGCAACATGATTCTTGATGGACGCTTGCGCTACCATCGCGCGGGCCTCGAAGTGCCTGTAGAGCTGAGCAGCAATCCCCGCAAGCGGGTGCAGGCGCAACTCGTCAACCTAAGCCAGGGCGGGCTGCAAGTTTACTCCGACGAACTCTTTGAAACCAACAAAGCTCTGCAAGTCTGTTTTGAACTCCCGGGCGCGAAGCACGCGATGAAGGCTCAGGCGCAGGTGGCGTGGAGGGATGGCCGGGGAAACCTCGGGATTCGATTCCTGAAGGTCGCGCCACGATTGCAACGCGTTCTGCAGCTGTGGCTGGCCCAGCAGTACTTCGCAAACTAGAAGAAAACAGTTCTCAGTTCTCAGGGTCAGTTCTCGGCTCTCAGCTGCGGCTGCTGGTTCTTGCCCGGTACCCTTAGCCCGACCTTCGCAGTTCAGGATGATCTTTCCCTGGCGGCGGAGCCTAAGTCGCGTTACAGTGTCGCTACGACCTGCGGCTCGCCCAGAAGAAGGCAGGAAAATCCATCAAGCGCTTCCCCTCTAAAACGACGCGAGGTCGTACACGCATGAAGGCATCCAATTCTAACCTCGCGCCGCCTTGCCTGCTTTTGGCGGGCAGCCCTCATTGAAATATAAAGCGCTTACTTTACGCAACAGCCTCGAACTGCAAAAGTCGGGTTAGCGAAAACGGGGGCCTGCTCCCTCTGTGGGGTTATTGAGATCGCGGGTGGCCAGACGTGCCACGCGCTCGCCCAAGCTGGACTCTCCGAATAGCGATAACAACGTCCAATACGCAGTGCTGACAAAGGCTCCGGCTAGGATGAGACTGCCGATCGTCACTGACCAACGGGGCAGTTCACGAGCGGTAGCAAGGAAGACCAAAGAAAACAAAAGTAGGCCAGCGATCACCACTAACGAGTCCACCAGCAATGCAACGGTGCGTCCTGAGAGTGGCTGTGAAAACCAATCCTGAGATTGCTCTGACGCATTCCGGCTGCTTTCGGGATCGAAAATCACGGGGCGCTCAGCCGTTGGCATTCGAACGGGTTCCAATTTCCGCTCGAATGTCTGATCCACCTTGGAACCCAGTCGGATGACGGGCCGCGGCAATGCGGATACGATCAATCCATCACTTTCTTTCAGGCCGTCCGAAACTGGCGAGAGAGTGAGGATCGAAGCTGTGCCGCCCGCATCCGGGGGCATGAAATCGAGCAGGCTTCCAAAAATCCACTGGTTGATCTGGCGACGCGCACGCGGCGAAAGATCGACAAAGCGGACGCCGCATTGTCCGGACGAGGTGACCCAGGTCACTTCGCCGTGGGCATCGACATGTACATTGGGATTTCGCAATTCGAAGCGCAGGCGCACGGTTTGCTGTGGCTGCGGGGAAACAACCGCTTGGATGGCCACTCCTTGGTCACTCAGGTTGCGCACCACACCGCCATTTGCCTGGTCGAGGGTGACGTAGGTCAACGTGCGTAGACCATGCCGGTAGTGCACTCGTGCTTTCCGCGCGGCAAAAGCTACTGCTTCCATACTCACCGCCACAAGAGAGGTCGGGCTCAAGCCTTTATGTGAAAATTCTATTTCTTGGCCGACGCCTTGTCGCAGTGACTGAGCTGGTTCCAAACTGCCGGCGTTATGAATTTAGCGATGAGAGGGGGGTGGTTCCGGTGAACCCAGCAGCGCTTCCTTGGCGGGGAGGCCTGAAGCTTGCCACAGCTTAACCACCTCGAAAACGATGATGGTCCCATAGGCGACGGCGAGCCAGACAAAGACTGCCTCGATAGGGAGATCGTCCCACGCGCCGATGAAAAGCCCCATCATCTGGCGGTGCTGGTAATTCCACCATCCGTAAGGCAAAGCCAGTGTGGCCTCCCAGAGTAGGCTGATAAGCAGAACTAAGAACAGTGTAAGGCTGAGAGCCCGCCAGTTGATGAAGCGGCAGGTTGTGGGGAAAAAACTAATGGAAGGAACCAACCCCCCGACCACCAGGACGATGAAATATCCCGGCCAACCGTCATGCAGGGGAGAGATCCACTTCTTGACGAGGATCGAGAGCGCAACCAGGACTAAGCCGACAAGGAGCGAGGTGGGATGGAGACGCAAGAGGCGGCGCATGCTTCTTGTCTCGCCCCCATAGTCCGGAACGCTGTAGGCGACCAGCCAGTATTCGCTCAGCCAGACATAGAGGAGAAGGATCATGACGAATCCGCTCAGATAGAAGATGTACTCTTCGATAGGGACGGGATGTCCCAGGGCGGGGGCGAGAATCCCGAGTGTCGCGCCGCGGTTGGGAAAACAGAAGAACCAGCGGGCAAAAACAAAGTCGAGCAAGAAGCCAACCGGGGCCAGAATGCCGATAGTGCGCCAGAAGGCTCGCTGTGGAATCTTCAGGCCCTCGCTCGGCAGAAACCAGACTGCAATCACGAGAATAGGGATGATGAACAACGACAAACTCCAAGTGTAGGCGTGCGGGCTGGGGTTGGGGGTCGTGGAAACGAGCTTGCCTGGAAACTGAACGCTGTGCAGGGTGATGGCGGCGGGGGCGACAACCATCACTAACATTGCGAGCACGATGCCGGCGCAGACCGAGGGGCTGGGAGAGGCATGGGAGCGGGGTCCGGGCATGAATTCAGCCTCCGGTTTTGGGGCGATTGACGGGGCAGTTCGAGAGATTCTACTCCTTTCGAACTAGCGCGAAAGCGCCATTGGGGGGCTTCCGGGAATTGGAAAATGTGTGCGAGCATAGTGACTTACCAAAGACCATGCCCGAGAGGGCATGGCCGAGCAATTGCAAGCCAGTCAAAAGCCCGATAACGTATTGATAGCTCTGCGCTTTGCATCACGGTCTGAGGACCACTGACGGCGAGCCGAGTAGGTTGGCCTCGGCCCGACCAATGGAAAACAGAATCGGGTAATCACGCAGAGAAGCTAGTTGGCTAATTGACAAGGATTTGGCGCGATGCTCACACTTGGAGTATCTAAGTATTGACACGGGCACGGCGATGGCAACGACTCCCACCAAAGCGACAATCGAGCCCGACGCGAGGTTTACGGGCATGAGTGTGTCCTCCAGCTCCGTCGAGGACACGCCGTCCTGGTCCGGAGACGCCATCAGCGCTGAAGACTTAACCGGTTCGCGGCCCTCCGGTCGCGATGCTTTGCAAGCCTTGCTGGCTTTTTCCGCACTCCATGAACAGGTTCGGCGGCGGCGAGCTCTGGCTCGACGACAAGCTGGCTTTGACACAATTTCCCCGACAGCAGAATTCGAAGCGGGCGAACAATTCGTTCTCGACGACGTATTGCAACTCGTGGCGGAGCGGGCAGTCGCGATAACCGGGGCCGACGGACTGGCGATCGCGCTTGCGGAGAATGATGAAATCGTTTTACGGGCTTCGGCAGGCATCATCAAGCCAGGTGTGGGTGCGCGTCTGGACCGGGACTCAGCTTTCTCTGGAGCGTGCTTCCGCACTGCGCAGATCGTGCGTTGTGACGATACGGAGAATGATCCACGGGTGAACCTGCACGCGTGCCGGCATCTGGGAGCGCGTTCCATGGTGGCAGTGCCGCTCTGCGGCCGGCGACGCGTAATCGGGCTAGTGGAAGCGTTCTCCGCGCACATCTTTGGCTTTAATGATAGCGATGTCCGCAGCCTGGAGCTGCTGGCTGAGCTCATTCTTGGAGCGCTCAAGCCCGAGGATGAGGATCGCTTCGCGGAATCCGCGCAGGTGGCGGCAACCAGGCTCGAAACGCCCGGGCAAACAGCCTCGACTCCAGAGATTACCGAAAAACCTGGCGACTCTTCCGCTGCAATCGGGGCCATCTCGGTCGACGTGTCGGTTGACCCGGGGGTCATCGATGTCTCCTCTGACAGTGGGGTAGAGGGCAATACGCCCCTGCTGCCAGTTTCGGATTCAGCCTCTCCCGATGCGGGCAGTCCGGCAGCCACGTTATCCTCGTCCACCTCAGCCGCGGATTCAGCTCCGGCGCTGCTCGATTCAGGTCCGGCGCAAGTGGAGATGGCTGGCAAAGACGATAAAGCAGAGCAAGCCTCTCCCGCCGCAGTTGCACGGACGGTCGCCAGCCACCACCCCGGCGTTGTGCTGGCTCTTGTGCTGGTGGTCATCGCCTCGATGCTGGCTGGAGGCCTGTGGTGGAAGCTGAAGAATGATCAGATCAAGGCTCTGGTCGTGCCCGGACCGGACAAAGTCACCAGCAGAACCACTCGCGGTTCATCCCGCGACACTCTAGAGTCAGGCCCTGGGATTTCCACGCCCGCGGTTTCAGACGGAATGACTTCCCATGGCAATTCTCCTGATGCACCTTCCGGCGAGAATCCTAAGACTACGACCGCGGATATGTCCACTGCGAATCAGCATGGAGCCTCGAAACTACCGCGTGTAACTGGCATCAGGCACTGGTCTTCGGCGGACTCGACCACCGTGGTGCTGGATCTGCAAGACCAAGTGCAGTACGAGGCGCACCGCTTGACCGGCCCTGACCGCATTTACTTCGACCTGCACGACACGGGACTAGCGCCCGAATTAGAGGGAAGGACCATTGACGTGGGCGACGGGCTGTTGTCCCGCATTCGCATGGCGCAGCCGGAGCCGAATACGACGCGCATTGTGCTGGAAACAAAAGGCGGGTCGAATTTCTCTGTAAGCCTGGAGCCGAATCCTTACCGCCTGGTGGTGCAGGTGCGCAAGATCGCGGCCGACAACCGGGCCAGGGTCGATCTGTTTCGCGACTCGAGAGAAACGGATGTGGACAAACTGGCGATTGTTGTTGCTCCGCCGACTCGTGAGGATTTACAGCTGCGAGCGCGAGTGCCCAAAATGCGCATTGCCGTGGACGCGGGACACGGCGGCTGGGACCTGGGTACCGTGGGTCGTCGGGGGCTGCTCGAAAAAGATCTGGTGCTCGAGATCGCCCAGCGGCTGGGGAAGCTTCTGCAGAGCCGCCTCGGAAGCGAAGTAATCTTTACGCGTCAGGATGATAACTATGTTCCGCTGGGTGAGCGGGCGGCGATGGCGAACCAGGCTCAGGCCGATCTGTTTGTTTCGATCCATGCCAATTACAGCGATTTGGGGTCGGCACGGGGTGTTGAAACCTACTACACGAACTTTCTCGCGGCGCCGGGCGCACGGGAGGTGGAAGTACGGGAGAACGGTGGGGCGAGCAACAGTATGCCCGTAGTCAAGCTCTCCAGCGTGGAATTGAAGGACAAGATTGAGCAGTCGCGCCGGCTTGCGGCAAGTGTGCAGCGCTCAATGTACGCAACGCTGGCAGGTCAGAATCCAGGCATTCGCGACCGTGGCGTAAAGGAAGCAGGGTTTGTGGTGCTGAACGAAACCTCGATGCCAGCGATCCTGGCGGAAGTTTCCTTCGTCAGCAGTCCCACGGATGAACAGAAGCTGCGCAACGACGGCTACCGCGAGCAGATCGCGGAGGCGCTGTACAGAGGCATTGCGCGCTACGCGGCCAGCTCGCACGCGGTGAAGGTGGCGAGCGTGAGCAAATAGAAGCGAGCACCGAGTAACGCGCAGCGAGAAGCCTACCGGAACGGATTCAAAATTCGCACCCCATCGATCTCCCGGGCTGCTCGCATATCTTCTGAGAAGAGTACCCGCATCCAGCCTGTTTGGCTGCCCGCAGAGCCATAGCGTCCCAGAAGGAAAATCCGTGAAGACGGTGCAGGTCGATCGCGGCGAGAATGTCCGGGACCTCGGGAGCGACCACATCGAACTCTGCTAGCAGTTCGACCTTACGGCGAGCAATACCTGGCTCTACCCCAGCTTCCGCGTGACGGTGACAAAATACTCCTGCAACACCTGCAGGGACACAACTCCGGTCCTCGCACGCCTGTACTCCGCAACCAGATCGACGGCATGCTTCTGCTTTGCCGGCGCGGCCTTGTCATCTGCGTAGACCAGGACGTTGGTGTCGAATCCCCTTATCGAACCCCGAATTCTTGTATGGTCGTCAGTTCCCCGCTGCCGGTAGGTTTCCATACTTCTGCAACCACTTCAATTCTTCCCGCACTTTAATCCTGCCATGCCAGGGGTTCTTTGACAGCGAGTGGCCTTCACCGGGAAAGATCAGCAGCTTGTTGGGAATGCCCAGCGAATACAGCGCGTGCTCTAGCAGATAGTCTTCCAGCACAGCGACGCGGATGTCGTTGGCGCCAGCGACCATATGGGTTGGGGTGCGGACTTTGTCGATCTGGAAGATGGCGGCCTCATCATGATAGCGCTGGGCGGCTTCCCAGGGACGCCCGCCGAGGAAATAGGCATCATCAAAAGTTGTGTCGTCATTGCCCCAGTTGCCCACGTGTTCGACCGCGCCGGCTCCCGTGACTGCGGCTTTGAAGCGGGTGGTCTGCGTGATGAGCCAGTTGGTCATGTAGCCGCCGTAGCTGTAGCCACCAACGGTGAGACGATCAGAATCGGCGATGCCGTCTTTCACCAGCGCGTCAACCCCTTCGAGAATGTCCTTGCCGGGACGCGAGACGATGACGGGAACGATCTGCATGAGGAACTTATCTCCGTATCCGCTGGAACCGCGGTAGTTGGGCTCGAAGACGAGCCATCCGTTGCTGGCGGCGAGCGCTCCCCACTGGTACCAGTCGGCTTCGAAGTGGTTGCCGTCGGCATCGGCGGGGCCACCATGGATGAGCGTGAACATGGGCAGATGCTTGGCTTCATACTTTCCCGGAGGATAAATCAGCATGCCTTCCACGGTTGTTCCATCGTCAGCCTTCCAGCGATAAGGCCTGCCCTGAGGCAGATCGCGCTCGCTGAGAAGCTTGTTGAACGAAGTGACCGGCCGCGCCTGCGCAAGCTTGGAGGCGCTCTCCGCGAGACACACTTCAACCGGCTTGCCCAGAGATGAATTGACGAATGCGACGCGGGGAGAGTACGCCGAAGCGGATATTTTCGCGTAGGTTCCGGCCCATCCAGGAATAGTGCGAAGCGATTCTGAGGGCTGGTTCACAGAGTACATTTGCACTTCTGTCCCCGCTCTCGCGGCCGCTAGTACGCCATTGCCAGTAACGGCGTAGTTCTCGACAGGACCGACAAAATCCCTGCTCCATCGCTGTACGGTCCCGGTTTCGCTGTCTACCCAATAGAGATGAGGCTGGAGGTCCTTATAAGATCCCTCCGCGTCGCCGACCTCAACGGTGAAAAAAACGTGGCGGTTGTCGTTGGCCCAGCGCAGACTGATCTCGACGGCCTGATTATGGGTAAGCTGGCGCGGAGATGGGGCGGCGCCGACCCCCGGGTTGCCATCGCCCGGGTTCCCAGATGAGGGGAGCCCCGCCACCCTGGTTAGATCCAGACTGTAGATCTCGAAGTCTTCGAATTTTTCCTGACGCTGATTGATGGAATTGGTAACGAAAGCAAGCTTGTTTCCATCGGGCGAGGTGACCATTTCATCCACGCGGAGTGGTGAGACGGCAACGACGCGGGCTCCGGGGATTGCGTCGGACTGTTTTTCGGCATCGGATCTTTCTCTCGTGCCCGCAGCCCCACGAACGGCGATAACGGCAGGGACGTCCAGCGCGAAAATGGTGTCACCGCGCTCGGATGCCCGGTACTGGACGACATCTTTCCATTCTTTCTTGTAGTCGTCTTTCTGCGCCTTGGTCCAAGGATTGCGCGTGGCAAAATACAGTGTGTGCGAATCGGCGGACCATGAGAAGGAGTGCACTTCTTCATCGCCCTGAGTGACGGGAAAGGCTTCGCCACCGTCCGGGGAAATGAGATAGAGGCGGGACACTCCCTCGTCTTTGGAAGCATCGTCTGAGTCTCCGCCCTTGTCGGCAGTCAATTTCCGCTCGGAGAGGAAGGCGATCCAGCGGTTGTCTGGCGACCACTTGGGGTCGACATCATGGCCTGATTGCGTCAACTGGATGAGCGAGCTTCCTTTCGCGTCATCGCGGTACAGCCACAAATCTTTGCGGAAGATCTGCTGGTCCCAATCGGCACGCTCGGCGACGATCGCAACTGAGTTGCCGTCAGGCGAGATCTCGACCGAGGGAAAGCTCACGGAGTTGAAAAACTCGTCGAGAGTCAGCTTGGGTTTTTGAGCGAAAGCAGTCGTTAGCAGGATGAGTACACAGAGTGGGATCAGTTTGTTGGCTGTCATAGGAGTGAATCAGAAGGTATATAGTGCCCACACCCAATTTGTAAATCCAGAATGGGAAAGATTTCGAACCTCGGGTCACATCCGTTGGCACGCGCCCGGCCTCTACTGGATGTGATCCAGGGCGTCGATATCATCTTTCAGGCCAAGATATTCCCAGCGCTGCAGCGCGATGGGCACGTTGCCATTCCGCCACAGGAAGTCGTGAAACATCCGCAAGCTGAATTCATTTCCTGCCGCACGGTGTGCGTCGGCAAGAAATCTGTAAATCTGGAGCTTGCCAATCTGATAGGAGATGGCTTGACCAGGCGTGGATGCGAACAACGCGGCCTCCGCATGCGCGGTCGAGGAATCCATGGGTACAGCGCTCTCGAAGTATCCGGCAGCCTGGTCCATGGTGAATTCGCCGAGCGCCAACTTTACGTCCACTTCCACGCGCAGTGCGCGCAGACGCATGAAGTTCCAGATGATCTCGCGAGTGCGGGGACTGTCGTCGAACAATCCCGCGTGCAGCATCATCTCTTCCGCATAAAAACCGAGGCCTTCGTTGGCGCTGGAATCATGGTAGTGGCGGCGTATTGGATCGGGGTTCATCCAGGAGAGCACGAGCTGAAAGTAATGCCCGGGCACCCCTTCGTGGACGATCAGTCCCCGAGGGTCTTTCGCGATGGTGAGCGCGAAGTAGCCGAGGTGGGGCCCGGGCTGGTCTACATAGCGCATGCCATTGTCCTTGAGCCTGCTGGGGGAGGTGAGATCATCCGTCTCCCCGATACCTGCCAGCGGCGCAAGATAGGGCGGCATGGACGCCATTTGGTAGTGCTGCACTGCGGCGGGCACGGTCAGAAGGTCCTTGGCTTCCAAATAGCGCCGGATAGCGAGTTCATCTTTCTGTTCACGCGCAAGCTCTTCGTTTTGATCTCTGAAGAGACTCAGTTGAGGCGTACCTCGATTGCGATGCTCTTCGTAGGTCTCGGAGGCTACGGAGCGAGCCCATTCCTGGCGCCCCATGGCGAGCACTTGCTCAGGAGTGAAGGGCAACAGGGCCACGTGCCGCAGAAAAAACACATAGCCTTCCCGTCCGACAGCGGTCGGTACGGACATGGTGGGAAGCCGTGCGGCGATCCAGTCGCGATAAGACTCCAGGGCAGCGACGGCGCGGCCAGCCGCTGAGTCGAGGTCGCGGGCAGACGCAGCTTCGAGCAAAGGCTTGAGCTCACGGACGGATTTAAGCAAACGCGGGCGGATATCTTGCAATTGTTGGATTGCCAATCCGGCAAAGGGTGCTGCGGGTTGGGTAAGGTTTTTCTTTGCTCCATCCACCGTGCCGGGAATTGAATTCAGTGTGGCAACGACCAGTTGGCTGCGAGGTCCATCGAACGGCGGCGGCTGAAGCAGCAGATGAAAGTACGCACCCGCAGTCTGATCCACATAAAACATGGGATTGCGCTGCCAATTGCGCAGCACCTCCAGTTCCCAGCGCACGCGCGCGATGGCCGACCCCATGAGGCGGTGGTCCACCTGTCGCGGCACGGGCCATGAAGATCGATCGATGTTCTTCCACCGAGTTTCAAATTCGACAAGTTGCATGCGATATCGCGTCACCGCCTCCGGAGACCAGTCCGGCGTCCAGGTCAGAGGGCGTTCGAGACGCGGAATATCGTCGGTGGAGAGCGGCTGTTCGACCGCGCGCCAGCTCCAAAAGTCCTTGGCCAGGTCGTCGAGGGGGTCGGCGGCGCACAGAGGGGCCACAGAGAGGAAGACTAGGAGCGCAAGAATCCGGAGAGAGGTTACGGTTCTCATGATTTACTGCGAACAGCATACACCGAGATCGATGCCCTCTGGCCGGCGCTACTGGGCGGGTTCGGCGTTCTTCAATGCGTCATCCAGACTCTGGCCGCTGCGGACGGCGCTGTCCATCAGCCGCCATCCATCGTCATAGTTGCGAAAGCTGGTGGTGGATTTGTATTGCAGATCACCGGAGTAAAACGCTGCTCCCACCTCGTTCAACGGCACCCATTTCCAATTGAACTCGACATCGGCTAACTTTCCCTGCCTGATGATGCCGGTGATGGCAACCAGTTCCCTTCTGGCTGCGGGAACGCTGAAATATTGTTTGCTCCGGTCCTGCTCTGCAATCAGCGTCTGAAAAGTATCGACGCCAGAGGGAGTGAACATGACATCCCAACACGGCCAGGGAGCGAGACCGGCCGGACATGCATGCTTGGTGCCCGAAATCCAGCCACGGTGCTGAAGCACCAAATAGTCCGGTGAGAGATAGTCTTTGTTGGAGATCACGCCGGTACGGAGCCAAAATAATTGCGGAGCCCTCAAGGCGTCGGAAGAAGCGATCAGATCGGCCGCAAGACGGCGGGTAAGGAAGGTGCGCGGAGAACAGGCGCAAAGCAGAACCAAGCTCGGAAGGCACAGCGCGACGATCGATCGTTTTGGCATGAAGCAGATCGCTGGACGCCTTTCAGCGATTGACGATTGTAACCAAACGAGAACTTCCTCGTGGAAGAAAAGGATGGGAGGCAATCTGGCCCTCAAATTGTCGAGACCAGCGGCCGGGTAGGGGAGTGAAACACGATGGGCAAGCGCCTTCGGGGGTGAGCCGATAATCTTCGATCAGGTAGCTGCGACGCTTCACAAGAATTTCCCTGCAATTGGCGCAGCGCGTGTCTTCCCACTGGCCCACCATTCCCGGTAAGTTGCCGGCGTAAATGTAACGTAGTCCTGCTTGTTGCCCGATGTCGACTGCACGCAGCAGATCGTCCGGACGCGTGTTGCGCGTGTCTGTCATCTTGTAGTCGCTGTGGAACGCGGTGATGTGCCAGGGTATATCGGGCGAGACTCCCGCCAGGAATTCGGTCAGGCGGCGTAGTTCGTCGTCGCAGTCGTTGAAACCGGGAATAAGCAGCGTGACGACTTCGAGCCACAGACCCATCTCGTGGATGCGGCGAATGCTGTCAAGAATGGGGCCGATGCGACCGCCGAGTTCGTGATAGTGACGATCGTCGAAGCTCTTGAGATCGACTTTGTACAGGTCAATCCAGGGCTGCAGATATTCGAGAACCTGCGGCGTTCCGTTGCCGTTGGAAACGAATGCGGTCAGAAGTCCCGCGGCTTTGGCTTCTTTGAAAACGGCAACGGCCCATTCACTGGTAATCAGAGGCTCGTTGTAGGTGCTGACGAGGACTTTGGCGCCCTGGTCGAGAGCGTCGCGCACCAGCGATTCCGGAGACGTTTCGAGAGGTGGAGAAAGCGCAGTGGGATCGCGCAGCGCTTGCGAAGTGACCCAATTTTGACAGTAGGCGCAGTGAAGATCGCAGCCCAGCATGCCAAAGCTGTAAGCCAGTGCTCCGGGATAAGCGTGGAAAAACGGCTTCTTCTCGATGGGATCGCATTGGGTTCCGGCCACATATCCCCAGGGAACGTAGAGGGTACCACCGCGGTTGTAGCGGACTTTGCAGACTCCAGGCTGCCCGTCGGGG
>Ga0137418_10001429_pt1 | contig 22055 bp, 22 predicted proteins | sample CZODoug3_1_2_16f_FD_122242 | JGI IMG/M metagenome (GOLD analysis project Ga0137418, IMG submission 122242) | Vadose zone soil fungal communities from Angelo Coast Range Reserve, California, USA - CZODoug3_1_2_16fungal (Hybrid Assembly) | ecosystem: Environmental > Terrestrial > Soil > Vadose...
CAACCGGGTCAAGCTGATCGTGCTCACCCCGGATTTCCAGAATCCCACCGGAACCTCGATGCCTCTGGCCTCACGCCGAAAAGTCTTGGAGCTGGCCTCGCGGCATCAGGTGCCCGTGGTGGAAGATCACATTTATGCGCGGCTGCACGCGCGTGAAGAGCGGATTCCTTCGCTGAAACTGTTAGACCGTTCGAATATCGTCATTCACATCGACAGCTTCGCAAAAGTGGCGTTCCCAGGATTACGCGTGGGCTGGATTGTCGCCCCCGCCGCGGCAATTGAGCGTTTGCGCGTGGTAAAGCAGACCACGGATCTGCACACCGATCAATTAGCGCAGGCGACGCTGGCGGAATTTCTGCGCCGCGGAATGTTCTTGAAGCACGTAGCGAAAATGCGCAAAGTCTACGCTTCGCGGCTCGCGGCGCTGGATGAAGCGCTGCGCAAGCATATGCCCGAAGAGACGCGCTGGACGCGTCCCGAAGGCGGCATGTGCTTGTGGCTGGAATTGCCGCCAGGATTCGACGCCAGCGAGCTGCTCATCCATTCGAAAGAATGCGGAGTGCTATTCGCCCCAGGTCGCTATTTTTACGCGCAGAACCCGCTGCCGAATACGTTGCGCCTTGGTTACGCGGGGCTGGACGAGAAGCAAATCGTCCGCGGCGTGATAACTCTGGCCGAATTGCTGCGCGTGGAAATGCGCAAGCGCCAGCGCGGCGTCCGGCGCGCCGAACGCAGTCGCGTCGCGCTCGTCTGAAAAGAACAAGATTTAACACAGAGGACACGGAGTGAAGGGCACAGAGAGCGCAGAGGAAACAAGAGTGGCCACAATAACGCTGGCGCCGAATCCCGAGAATCGGTGCTTTGGCTGCGGCGGCGCGAATGACGACGGTATGAAGCTGACCTTTGTGCAAGACAACGAAAAGCGCCGCATTGTCGGGCGATTTGTTTTGGGAGAGCGATATCAGGGCGGCGGAGGCATGGGGCACGGCGGAATTATTGCCACGCTGCTGGACGAGGCTATGGGAAAGGTTTGCCGGTTCCGCGAAGTGCGCGCCGTAACCGCGGAGCTTTCCATCCAATATCTGAAGCCGGTGATTGTGCAGGACGAAATTATTGTGGAAGGCTGGGAAGAAGGCGAGCAGAAAGGGCGGAACCTGTTTCACGTCGGCGAGATACGAAATTCAGCCGGCGATGTTTTGGCCCGAGGCAAAGCGCGATTTGTGATCGTCGGCGAGAAAAGAGTTTAGGCAAAAAGTTTAGAAAATATTGCGGAGAGGAGAAGTGAAATGGATGCGAAGAAAGTGAACGGGAGCGGAAATGGCAGCAACACTGCCAATGAGTGGCGTGTGAAGGTTGGCCTGGCGGAAATGTTGAAGGGCGGCGTGATCATGGACGTCACCAATGCCGAGCAGGCGCAAATCGCGGAAAAGGCCGGCGCCTGCGCGGTGATGGCGCTGGAGCGCGTGCCTTCGGATATTCGCAAAGAGGGCGGCGTGGCGCGCATGGCGTCCATCAAAATTATCCGCGAGATCATGAAGACCGTGACCATTCCGGTGATGGCCAAGGTGCGCATCGGCCATTTTACCGAAGCGGAAGTATTGCAGGCGCTGGAAGTGGACTTCATCGACGAGAGCGAAGTGCTCACGCCCGCGGATGAAGAGAATCACGTGTGGAAGCACGACTTTCGCGTGCCGTTTGTTTGCGGCGCGCGCAACCTGGGCGAGGCGTTGCGGCGCATCGCGGAAGGCGCAGCCATGATTCGCACCAAAGGCGAAGCGGGTTCCGGCAATGTTGTCGAAGCGGTGCGGCATATGCGCACGATTGTGAGCCAGATGCGGCAGCTCACCACCATGCGCGATGACGAATTGATGCGTCAAGCGAAGGAGCTGGGCGCGCCGCTGGATTTGATCCGGCAGGTGGCGAAAACCGGCAAGCTGCCGGTGCCGAATTTCTCCGCGGGCGGAATCGCGACGCCGGCGGATGCGGCGCTCGTGCGGCGGCTTGGCGCCGAGGCGGTCTTCGTCGGCTCAGGAATATTCAAGTCCAGCGATCCGGAAGCGCGCGCGAAGGCCGTCGTGAAAGCGACGACGCACTTCGAAGATCCCAAGGCGGTGCTGGAAGCGCACGAGGAGCTTGGCGAAGCCATGCGCGGCCTGGATGTCCGGCAGCTTGAAGAGAAGGATTTGCTCTCGACGCGAGGATGGTAGTTCAGATTTTGCCAAGCTGGGGCGCAGCAATGCTTGCCTGCTGCAGGCAGGCTGCGCCCCTACGAGGATGGCGACTTGAAAATTGGGATTTTGGCGGTGCAGGGGGATTTTGCGGCGCATGCGGCGATGCTGGCCGGCATGGGGATTGAAACCGTCGAAGTGCGCACGCGCGAGGAACTCGCCGGCTGCGACGGCTTGATTTTGCCGGGCGGCGAGAGCACCACGCAGCTGCAATTTCTGCAAGAAGAGGGCTTGTACGACGCGATCAAGAAATTCGCGGCCGAGAAGAAAGCCATTTTCGGAACTTGCGCGGGAGCCATTCTGCTGGCGAGCGAAGTGAAGAATCCACAACAAGAATCGCTGGGCCTGCTGGACATGACCGTGCTGCGCAATGGATACGGCCGGCAAGTTCACAGCGATGTCGTCAGCGGGCCTTCCAGATTGAAGCCTGAACCCATGGAGATGGTGTTTATTCGCGGGCCCATTTTCGAGCGGGTCGGCCCCGGCATTGAAGTGCTGGCCGAATATGCCGGAAAGCCCGCGTTAGTGCAGAAGGAGAATATTCTCGCCGCGGCGTTTCATCCCGAGCTCACGGACGATACAACCGTGCACCAACGCTTTCTTGAGCTGGCCGCAAAGAAGTCCAACCACTCCGCCATCGCGCGCTAGCTGTTCCCGGGCGAACCAACCCTCCGCACCCAAATCCTGGTGGTTGCGGGTTTCCCCAGATGCATCGTTCGCCCGTGCGCCCGCAACGTAATCGTTTCGTCGTACTCGCGTTTCTTCACTTCGAGGTGCGTCTCTGGCCGCAGCTCCAAATTTTCCAGGAACTCCAGGAACTGCGCGTCTTTCTCGTACACGCAAATAATTTCTGCCTTATCGTTCGCGCGTAGATCGGAGAGCAGGACTGCTCCCTGCTTGCGTAGCTTGGCGATGCCGCCGCGGATCGGAACCCCGTGCGGGCAGCTCTTTTTGTCGCCAAAGCGCTTTAGCAGCAGGGCTTCCACTTCCGGAGAAATCGCGTGCTCCATGCGCTCCGCTTCATCGTGGGCCTTCGACCAGGGCAGCCCAATCACGTCGGTGAGCAGCATCTCCGCAAGTTGGTGACGCACCGCCAAGCGTTCGGCGAATTGCCGGCCCTTTCGCGTCAGGTCGATGCGGCCTTCGCGGTCCACGCGCACGTGGCCATCGCGCGTCATGCGCTTCAAAGCCGCGGTAACCGCGGGTGGAGTCACGTTCAACTCTTCCGCAAGCCGCGCGCTGATAGGTGTCTGGTCCTCCTCGAGCATCTCCCAGACGGCTTTCAGATAATCTTCCTGCGAAACGCTGGTTTTTTCGCGCCGCAAAATAATCTCCCGACTTAGTTTCCGCTATGGACGCGCGCGGCTAGCAGCATCGTCTTTGCGATCGTCGCGCGTGGCAAATTCCTTGCGTATCCGTTGCGCCAATTCCGTAACGCGCCGCTGAACCGCCTCGTACGTTCCTTGATACTTTTCCGCGTCCCCATACGGGTCTTCGATCTGCCAGTCCTCGGCCTTCGCGTGTCCAGTGAAATTCCGAAATGCAAACTCTCGCGCTCGGCCGCTCATATTGATGACCACGTCTGCGGATTCCCACGCCTCTGCCGAGATGGGCTTGGAAGCTAATCCGTCGACAGCATAGCCATTCCTTAACAGCGTTTGCGTCGTCATTTCGGCAACAAACCCAAGGGGAGCTAATCCCGCGCTTGAAGCCTCAATTTCCTGCAAGGCATCCTGCCGCGCGATAGCCTCCGCCATGGGGCTTCGGCACGAATTGCCGATGCAAACGAAAAGCACCTTGGCGCGGCGTGTCTTCATGTTCCTTGAAGTCTCTCACAAGCCGAGAGACAGTTCACGTGGAGCTACGCAGTCCAAACAGCTACGCGCGATCATCGAGTAGCGATTTCAGGCGGGCGTAGCCGGCGCGGCTTACGGGCAGGCGCGTGCCGTCGGTCAAAATCGCCAGGCGGCTGTCTTTACCGTAGGGCTCGATGCGCGCAACGCGCTCAAAGTTGACGATGTACGAGCGGTGGATGCGAACAAATCGCGCGGGGTCCAGCGCCGCTTCGACGCTTGCGATCGTTTGCTGCTTCAAATGCTTGGTGCCGTTGCTGGCAAGCGCCACATAATCGTCCTGCGCTTCCACATAGTCCAGCTTCGTGATCGGAATCAGCGTTACGCGCGTGCCGTCGCGGATGACCACGCGCTCGAGAAATTGCTGAGGCGGGCGAGCCGTCGCGGTGAGTTCGGCGGGAATCGGCTTTTTGTCCGCGACACGATCCTTCGCGCGAGTCAGCGCGGCCTCAAAACGCTCGCGCCCGACCGGTTTCAACAGGTAATCGACCGCGTGCACCTCGAAGGCGCGCATGGCATGTTGATCGTATGCGGTGACGAAGATGACGGGAATGTCCGTGCCGATCAGCTCCAGAACATCAAAGCCGGTGAGCTTGGGCATCTGCACGTCCAGGAAGATCAGGTCCGGCTTCTGCTCGGCCACGGCTTTTACCGCGTCGAAGCCGTTCGCGCATTCCGCGGCGATTTCCACTTCGGGATGAGCTTGCAGCAAATCGCGCAGGACGTGCCGCGCCAAGTCTTCGTCGTCCACAAGGAGAGCGCGGATTGGGGATTTCGGCAGCATCGTCAGCCGCGGGCCTCCTTTGCCGGCGCAAGTTCGACTTCGGCAGACTGCTTGGGAGTGTCGGCCATCTCAGCGGGAAGGGAAATGGTGACGCGAAACAATTCTTCCCCGGCAGTCGCACGCAGCGTGGCGTCTTTGCCGTAACGCGCTTCCAAACGCAGCCGAACATTGGCAAGGCCGAGCCCGCCTTTTCGAGGAGCTGGGGCGTCGGGGTCGACGGAATTTTCAACGGAGAGATGAAGGCGCTCACCGCTGCATTCCGCCGAAAGCCGCACAGTGCCTCCGGCCGGGAGCGTGGCGACGCCGTGAATAATGGCATTTTCGACGAGCGGCTGGAGAAGCAGGGGCGGGAGCAGGCACGTTTCCGTCTGAGTATCGATGTGAGCGTCGATGTGCAAGCGTTCGCCAAAGCGAACTTTTTCAATCGCCAGAAAGCGTTGCAACAACTCCAGCTCCTCGCGCAGCGGAACGACCGTTTTTTCCCCAAGCCCAAGGGTCATACGCAGAAAGTCCGCCAGTAGAATGCACATTTCGCGTGCCCGGGCGGCATCGATGCTAGTCAGTGCGCTGATGGAGTTGAGGCTGTTGAACAGGAAATGCGGATTGATCTGCGCCTTGAGCGCTTTCAGTTCCGCGTCTCGCGCCAGAACGCTGGTCTCCAGCACGCGAGCTTGCGCGGCGCGGGATTCCTCGATTTCGAGGATCACATAATTGGAAGCAACTGCCAGAGAATAGAGCAGGAAACCCGCCGCGAACAGCAGCGGCGCTTGCGGCGCAAATTTTTGATCGAGTCCCTGAAATGCCTGCATCTGTGAGAGCAAATAGGCAATCAACTTTGCCACTTCTACCCATAGCAAGCTGACGATGACTGCCGCCACGGTATGTTTAAGGAAGAGGCGTCTGGGAAGCGTGGTTTGAATGGGCGACGCTTTGCAGGAGTACCACGCCGACATGCAAACAAATGCATAGATGAGGCAGAGCGGAACGACCAGGAGAGTGGCGCTTACCCAGCCGAGGCCCGCCGGCTTCGCCATCAAATAAATCAGGATTGCAGTGATTGGAGCCCAGGAGAGCAAGTAGAGACCGAACCGGCTAGCGGGGCGTTCGGGCATGCCGGGCGCGGTGGCGCGCGTGAGGAGAGGATGCATAAGAGCGGCTCAGTTCTTGATTTCAATGCCTCCGAAGACGACCATTCCGGTAACAATGAGCGTTTTTGTTTTTCCGGGGTTGTAGGGCTGGCGGGTCTTGTCTTCATAGCCGCCGAACACTGGAAGACTACGAGAGTGTACGTGCCAAGTTTCCGGCACGCGGATTTCAACCCCGCCGAAGACACAATTTACTTCGAGGATCGCTTCATCGTCCATTTCGGCGGCCGTAAAGTCCAGTTCGATGCCGCCAAAAACGGCGGTGGCGCGGCCGCCCTGGAAGCTCGGGCCAGATATGCGCCGCTCACAGCCGCCGAATATGGCGACCGCGTTGAGCATCGTTGCGGGACCGGTTGCGCCCGTCACCTGATCCTTAAAGTCCTGCACAGCTTTTGCTTTGGCGCGTAAAAAGCCGCGCGTTTCGAGAGATCCCCACATCAAGAGCAGCCCGACGGCTATGAGCGCAACGGGCCACAGGTCCGCGAAGTTCAAGTGAGTAATGCCAAGTTTATTTAGTTGCAGCACGAGGCCGGCCGAGATCAGGAGGAGTCCGAAGAAACGGCCGGACTGGCTCATCAGATTCATGACGCCAAAGAGCACAAGGACCAAGGGCCAGAAGCGAGCGACGGGATCAAATGGAATTATGCCGAGATGGTGAAGAAGGAGTGAGATGCCTACTACGACGATGATAAATCCCCAGGTAAAACCCCAGCGAACATCGCCCAGAAGCATGACTTTGGGGCGCGTTACGGTAGGGTCGATTCGCCCGTCGACCGCGCGGTGTATTCGCTCATGAATGTCTTGCTTCAACTTGTCCTTAAACTCTTGTCCGTAATCGCCCATCACCGAGCTCCCTTGGGCAGCGCGGAAACGCCGCGCGTGCCGGGCGCGCTTGCGCGAGCAGCCCGTCTGGGCAGAAGAGCGATTCCGATCAGCGTAATAATCAGTGCCGAGCATAATACCAAGATACGGTGCACTACCGGGAGAAGGACGGCGTGGTCGAGCGTGACAAAGCGAAAAGCGTGCAGCGAGGCTAAGCCGATGCCGCCCAAGAAGCCGAGTGAATCGACCGCGGCGCTGTTCAGCGCAGCATGAAATTGCCAGGCCAGCGCGGCAGAGTATGTCACCAGGACCGTCGATCCGATGGCGAGCAAGGAGATTCCCACAACACCGCTGAGGTTGCGCTTGGAGGTCTGATTTCGAATCATGCTGAACTCCCTGACGGCGGGTGATTTCGCCGCCCGGATGCCAGCGTATGACCCCGACACGAGAGTGCTCACGTGGTTTTCGGGGGACACCCTGCGCTCACCGGCGAATGGCGGCCAAGAAAGCGCGAACGGCGACGGGACGTGGAAGTATACGGGGGGCCCCCTCCCCCTGTTTTTCATAAGTGTTCATTCTACAGGTACTTAGAGTCCTTTGTTTTGACACACTCTTGCAAGTGTTGATTCTGAACGGGTTGCTTGAACACTTCGCTGGTTCCTAAAGCACTACCTCAGGACGGCAGGCAAAAAACCGCAGGGCTCCGCGGACTCCGCCATGCGCTACACGGTGGTTCTGGCTATTGGCTCGGCAATCTTGAGGCTTGAAATGAAAAAGCGGGAGAGGCGCTCCCGCGATTGAGGCGTAGGTTTCTACGAAACCGATGATACTCGAAGAGGCGGGATAAGTCACGAGAATTCGGAGAGGTTTCTGAAGGATTCGCTTGCATTATTTGCCAAATGGAACTAGTTTAGGCGAACTCTCACAGGCAACTTTCCGCAAGACCAAGTCCTGCGCAAGGATCCGAGATGACGAGAACTTACTTTTCCACAGAAGATGGAGCACGCTGGCGTTGGCTTTTGTACGTGGCGCTGGCGCTGGTGGGCGGACTACTGACGTTCGCAGGCGCGCGAGCGCAGCAGCGCGCCTCGGACGACGCTACCTTTCGCAAACTGATCGACAACTACTGCGCCGCGTGGAGTTCCGGAAACGCGGATACGCCGGCGAAGTTTTACGCGAAGGAGAGCGGGCTCGTCTTCTATGATTTGGTTCCGTTTTCTTATCACGGCTGGAAGGAATATCACGACGGAGTGCAGAAGGAATTTTTCGCGAACATGGCCAGCGGAAGCTTGACCGCAGGCAAGGACCTGAAGGTCACGCGGCGAGGCACCTTGGCGTGGACCACGGTCTCCATGCATTTTTCCGAGAAGACGAAGGACGGAAAAGCTACAGAAGCAGAGGTCCGATACACCGGTATTTGGGAGAAGCGCGGAGCGAACTGGCTTCTCGTGCATGAGCACCTCTCAGCCCCGATGGGAGGCTAGCCGTTCGGAGGAAGTACAGGATCTCACAGCTCTATAAGGGCCCTGTATAGGTACGATACGATGTGGAATATGCTTCGGTATTACTGGATCGTGGCCCGCGGTTATCGCCTGAATCCTTGGAAAAGCCCCTACCTGCGCTGGAGGTTCGAGACCTTTCTCGGTCCGGAGGCGGCGGGCTTGGACGCGGGCAAGTTCTTTCACCTCATGTGGAAATACCGCAACCAGATGGAGCGCTTCGTTGATTGGGCAGCGGCGAGGCGCCGCTATCAGCGCAGGCGCATTCACGCTTGACGTCGCCGATTAGCCGCGAATTCCGAGCAAAATCCCTTCGTATGAAAGCGTTATAATGAGCGGGTAGGAAGGAGGATGTGTGTCGCAACTGAAAATCCTCCAGAAAACCGAGACTTTGCACGAAGCACGCTGGTGGGAAGCGGAAGCCAACGGGCGCGTTCACTGCTATCTTTGCCCTCGCCACTGCCACATCAATCCCGGCCAAGCGGGATTCTGTTTTATTCGCATCAATGAGGGTGGCAAGCTCTATAGCCTGGGCTATGGCGCGCCGGCAGCGTTGCAGATTGATCCCATCGAGAAAAAGCCGCTGAACCATTTTCTGCCGGGCACTCGGGTTTTCAGCATGGGCACGGCGGGCTGCAACATGGGCTGCTTCTTCTGCCAGAACTGGGATATTTCGAAGTCGCGCCACGACCAGGTTCATTCGCAACACGTTCCCGCCGAGGATGTTCCGTTGCTTGCGCTGCAATATGGCTGCGACTCGCTGGCGTTTACCTACAACGAGCCGACGATCTGGGGCGAGTACGTCATCGACATCTGCAAAGCGGCGGAGCAGTACGGATTGAAGCGCGTGATGGTTTCGAACGGCTACATCACGCGCGAGGCTTTTCACGATGTCTACGAGCACATCGATGCGGCGAACATCGATCTAAAAGCATTCACCGAAACTTTCTACGGAAGAATCACGCTGACTCACTTGCAGCCGGTGCTCGACACGCTGCAGTGGTTGAAGAACGAGACGAAGGTGTGGTTCGAGATCACAAATCTGATGATTCCTACGCTCAATGATGACCCAGCGGAGACCCGGAAACTCGCCGATTGGATTCTGACGCATCTTGGTCCCGATGTGCCGCTGCACTTCACCGCATTTCATCCCGATTTCAAGCTGCGCGACAAACCGCGAACGCCGCCCGAAACATTGCATCGCGCCAGGGAAATCGCGCTGGAAGCCGGACTCCACTACGTTTACGAGGGCAATATCTACAGCGATGGCGCGCACACGAATTGTCCGAGCTGTGGCTCGGTGCTGGTGCGGCGGTCATGGCACGATGTGACCGAGAATCGAATTAATCATGGATGCTGCCCGCAATGCGGCAGCGCGATTCCTGGCGTTTGGGAGAAGAACGCTAGCGAGTCAGCGCGCGCGGGACAGCCGGCTGCTGAAAAATACAGTCATCTGAATTTGTAAGGATCGCGCGAGATCGTTACCAGAGGTGATTGCCGAACGCGTAGTAGCCGGGCCCGACGCGCATGGAATGATGCCAAGCGATCGGGAAAGCCCACCAGACTAATCCACCGAGAATTGCCTGCCCCAAGGTCAGAGGCAAGATGTTGCGCTCGCGCGCAAAAAGCCAGCACATGGCAAAGCCGCCAATCAAGGTGAGTGGCACGAGGACCGGATTGGGCCAATGCAGCAGAGCGAAGACGATGCTCGCGAACAGTGCGGCTAGCCAGGGGCTTTCCACGGCGTAGAGGAAGCGATCCATCAAATAAGAGTTCAGAGCGATTTGCTGCAGCAAGCAAAATGAGAAATATCCAAAGAAGCGGTGGGGGGCCAAGAAGTGCGCAGGGAGGCGATGGATAGCCCCGAGATAAAGGCCGGCTGCGCAGACCCCCGCGATGCCGACGCCGAAAACGATGGCTGCGCGCCGGGTGGCGGGTCCGATGTTGTCCGCGCGCCAGCCCAGCGTTTTCGGCGTGTCGCGATGGACGATGAAGCTGACGACTAGCCAGACGGGGAATACGATCCATGAATCCGGATAGCTGAATTGGAGGCGCCAGATGTAGAGGCCTATGTAAGCGGAGAATGCGAATCCTTCGGCGAGGCTGAAAATCTTACGGTTTTCGGTGGGCATCATAGCGGTTCGGGGCAAGTTCGGGCGGCCGTGAGACAATTATAGCCCTAACCCTGAATCATCGGATGTCATCACAGATGACGAGGTTGCGCGCAACATCAGTAAAGCGAGCCCCCTGACAATGGCACAAACGCATCGAATACTCATCCTGGGAGGCGGATTCGCCGGCTTGAACGCCGCGCAGAAGCTCAAACGCGCCCCCGTGGAAATCACATTAGTGGATCGCCGCAATTTTCACCTGTTCCAGCCGCTCCTGTATCAGGTAGCCACGGGCTCTCTTTCGCCCGGCGAAATCTCGGCCCCTTTGCGGGGCGTTCTGAGCAAGCAGAAGAACACGCTGGTGCTGCTCGGCGAAGCCGCGGACATCGACCCTGATAGCAAGCGTGTGACGCTGCGCGATGGCGCGCGTCTCGATTACGATTCGCTAATCGTGGGCACCGGCTCCAAGACCTCTTACTACGGAAAAGATAAATGGCGCGACTCTGCGCCGAGCCTCAAGACCATTGAGGAAGCCACGGTCATCCGGCACAAGATTCTCTATGCGTTTGAATGGGCCGAGCGGTGTGGACACCCAGCCGAAGCTCGCGAATGGCTTACCTTCGTGATCGTCGGAGCGGGCGCGACCGGGTTGGAATTAGCCGGGGCCCTGGCGGAAATCGCCAACGAAACGCTAAAGAATGACTTTCGCCGCATCAACCCAAAAGACGCGCGAATCATCCTGATGGAGGGCGGCAATCGCGTACTCTCGGCCTATCCCCCGGATCTTTCGGAAAAAGCAGAAAAATTGGTGACGCGCTTGGGCGTTGAGGTGATGAAGGGCGTGATGGCCACCGAGATCGATGACAACGGCGTCACCTTCAAACGCGGCGACACCACCGAAAGACTAGCAGCCAAGACCGTCCTGTGGACAGGAGGAGTGACGGCCACGAGTTTTGGAAACAAGCTAGCGCAACGCACGAAGGCAGAAACGGATCGCACCGGCCGCATCAAGGTCAATCCAGATCTCACCATTCCGAATTATCCAGACATTTTTGTGGTGGGCGATCTGGCAGCGGCGCAGGGAAAGGATGGCAAGCCTCTGCCGGGCGTTGCGCAGGTGGCCATACAGGGCGGTGCATATGTGGCGAGCACGATCAAGGCTCGGCTGAACCGTAAGAAGGAGGTGCCGCCATTTCATTACTTCGACAAAGGGGATATGGCCGTAATCGGCCGCGCCTCCGCGGTCGCCAATATTTTTGGCTTTCACGTCTGGGGTTGGCCGGCCTGGACGATTTGGTTGTTTATTCACCTGTTGTACATCGTCGAATTCCAGAGCCGCGTGCTCGTGTTTATTCAGTGGGGATTCGAATATTTGACTTTCAGCCGCGGCGCGCGCCTGATCACAGGTGACGGCGGCGGCCTGAAAGGGCAACCCGCGCGGGACAACCCGCCCCCGTGTTAGACCCCTCAAAGCTACAAGCTCTACTGTATTGTTCGTCAGCGGGCTAAGCCCAATGATATGAGCGTCGCGGAGCTGAGTAGGGGGCATTCCGCATAATGCTGCGCGTGGTCCAGAATTCCAGGTTTCTATTTTGTGTTAGCGTGGCCGCTCTTTTCGTGTGCCTGTCCTCCAGTCTTTCCGCACAGTCTGACCGCTCAGACTCCAAATCGGATACTCAAAATCCCGATGCTTTGGTGCGCGAGGTTATCCGCAACGAAATACAAGCGCAGTTGAACGACAAATCTCTGTGGTGCTACCACGAAGAAGAGCAGGAAGACGGCAAGCCGAGCAAAGCACTCGACGTTTGCGAAACAAAGTACGGCGACCTTGAACGCGCGGTGGCTGTGAACGGCAGCGAACTGGATCGCGCGCAATTGCAAGCGGAAGACCAACGCATCCAAATACTGGTCGCTCACCCGGAACAACTCAGGGCCAAGCAGAAGAAAGCGCGCGAAGACGCCGAGCAAGAACGCAGCATGCTCAGGATTTTTCCCGAAGCATTCCATTTTCAATGTGAGGGCGAGACCGGGAACCTGATCACTCTGCGGTTCTGGCCGAACCCCACTTTTCACCCGTACACGCGCGCGTCTCTTGTTTTTCATCACATGGAGGGAACACTAACCCTCGATCTCAAGGACAAGCGACTGGTGGAGATCAATGGCCGCCTGACGAGTGAGGTCAAGTTCCTCGGGGGTCTGCTCGGACATCTGGACAAGGACGGAACATTCGTGGTGAAGCAGCAACAAGTTGGTGATGGTCATTGGGACCTGAGCTACATGTGTGTGCAGATGGGCGGGAAGGCGTTGTTCTTCAAAACGATCGCCGTGCTGGAGACGAAAAGTTTGGCGAACTACAAGCCGCTTCCTCGCGATGTCACGCTTCAGCAAGCCGCTGATTTTCTCAGGAGCGATTTCGACGTGCACACGGCGTCGTCATCGGGCAAATGAGCGGCGCGCCGGGTTAAATTTGTCGCGCGTCTAGTTGCACTTTGCGGTGCCGGAGTCTGCAAAAGTTTTTCCCGCCTCGGGGACAAACTGCCAATCGTAAGCCCCCGCGCGCAACGTAAGCTTTAGCACTCCATACGCGTCCGCATTCCGCGATTCGCTGTTTGGCTTGGCGAGCACGACGGGGCGATGATTTTTTCCGCCAGTACCTACCACGAACTCGCGAATCCCGCGGGCCGCATCGCTTCCGCCGTCAGGATTTTGGGGTGCGAATCGCTCGTAGTCGTGGTCGTGACCGTTGATCACCACGTCTGCGTGAGCCTCGTAAAGCGCCTGCCAGAAGGGCTTCATCTGGTAATCATTTCCATGTGCGCTGCCGGAGCTGAATAGGGGCTTGTGCCAATATGCCAGCGTGCACGCAGCCGGGTGCTGCGCCAAATCCTCGCGCAACCACTGCACCTGGCGTGAAGTCGCGTCGCAACCGCCAATATTGGCGCACTCGCTGTTCAGCACGATTATGTGCCAGCTTCCCAGTTCGTAACTGTAATAGCCGTACTTCGGATCACCGGCCGCTGCGCCAAAATAATCGAAGTACACCGGAGCGCCTGCGGAATGGAATTCGTGATTGCCCGCGGCCGGACGCGTGCGATTCCTCACGCGTCCCCAGGTCTTCTCGTAGCAAGCGAAATTTTCCTTTGTGCCGTCCGGATACGCTAGATCCCCCACGGCCATGACCGTGCCTGGAATCTGCTCCAGCAATTTTGCCGTAGCCTCCGCGCCGGAAAGGTCTTTGCAATCCGCGATATCGCCGGCTCCGACAAGGACCACAGAAGCGTCCGCCGCCGGCGGATTTGTCGGAACATTAGCGTCCGTGCTCGATACAACGAGCAAGCCTACAAATATGAAGAACACACCGGCACACCATTTCGATTTCATGAAAGCCCTCACTCTCGCAGTTTGCCCCAGCCGACCTTAACCCACGCTAAATTTCTTCCCTGCAACCCCAAGGAACGGAAAACAAAAAAGCTTGCGGCGGAGTTGTGAAACTCGGCCGCAAGCTTTCCAAGGGACTACTTTTCGTGCGTCGGCGACCAGCGGAACCCTGCTGCAATGGTCGGCGTGTAATACTCGCGCTGAATCATGAACTCCGGGCTGCCCTGATAGAAGCCGAAAACCTCGTTGGTCAAGTTCAGCCCGTACATGATGAAGTTGAGTCCGTGAGCCAGCCGCACGCTGCCTTGCGCGTCTACTTGCAAATGGGAATAGAAGTAGCCATCCCCAAACGGCCCTTTTAGCCCACCCGCCGTTACGCTGGAGGGGGTGCCATCCAATGAGGGAGTGCCGTCTTGGTAGGAATAGAAAGCGATGTTCGCTTGGTTATAGGAAAGACCGACGCGGAGCGAGACTCGCCCACGATCGTATGTCGGGCTGATGTTCCAGGTATTTGGAGCGTTGCGAAGAAGTCGCGGGTGATCCGAGCGGCCCGGCAGCCCATTGGCTTGCGATGCAGTGTAGCCATAGTTTGCGGAGATGCCTAGCCCCGCAAGCTTGCCTGGAAGGAATGTTAGATGTTGCAGGTAGGCCGCTTCGAATCCAGAGATCCATGCGTCTCCGGCATTGATTGGTTGCGTGACCGTATAAGTTCCCGGAGGCGCAATGGGTGACGGCTGAAAGTTTTGCAGCACGAAGCTCTGCGTTACGATCGGGTCGGTCAAGCGCTTGTAGAAGTACCCGGCTGAGATCATGCCGAACGGATTGAGATAGTGCTCAACGAGCACGTCAAAATTGTCTCCCGTTTCCGCTTTCAGATTCGGGTTGCCCAGGGTTGCCGTATTCTTCTGGCTGCCTGGGCTGCTGTTGGTCGTGAAGGTGACGGATTGCGCGATGTCTTGCGGATCAGGCCGAGAGAGTCCGCGGCCATAAACGAGTCGTAGGTTCGTGTTCGGAGTGAAAGCGTAGCGCAGCGAAACGCTTGGGAGGACCTTCACGTAAGAGCCGCTGGCTTTGTCCGAGAGAGTCCCGGTCCCTTGGTCAAAGGACACCGTATCCAGTTGCGTGCCCTCAAAGCGCACGCCCGCGACCACGCGAACACGGCTGCTAAAATCAATCGTGTTCATCACGTAGCCGGCGGACACCCGCTCTCGCAGACTGTAGTTCGCGGGATCATTGCCTTGTGTGCTTGTGACGTTAAATGCAGCCAAATTGCTGTTGATGAAGTCCCGAACCGCTTGATAGCTTGGGTTGTACCCGAGCTTGTAGCTGCCGTCGTAGTAGTTGTTGTTCGTGAATGCGTTCGGGAATTGACTCAGCAGGACGGTTCCGGTCGGCGTGAACCTGACGTTATATGTGTCATCGAACTTGTGCGCGTTCCGGAATCTGCCGCCCACCTCGATTGTCGCCTGGCGTGAGCCGATGTGATAACGCTTAGCCACCGCGCCGGTAGCCTGCAGGTTCAGTTGTGCAGTCAGTCCGTGGCCGACTTGTGTGCGGTTCAGCGTGAAAGTGGATGGATCGCTCGCTTCCGAAAAACATGCAGGCGTCCATTGCGGCCGGTAAATGTCCCCCGTAGCGGCGGGATCATATTGGCAATTGCTGCTCGCCAGCGTGCTGTCAAAGTTGGCCTGGCCTGCTGCATTGTTTACGTCGCGCGAACGTGAAACCGCAGCATCCCACGAAACCCAGGAGCTCGTCTGCACGTGCTTGCCGCCGATAAGCAGGCTGCCGATGGCAATGTCCGGCCGACGGTTTGAATTGTTGAACGATGGTGTATTGGCCCCTGGTGAGTTAGAGGGCGGATGTAAAACGTTTGCTCCCGAATTGTCGGTGAACGAATAGACCCAACGGTCGCCATAGTTCTGGAAATCCGAATACAGCAATCGCGCGTAGATGTTTGAGCCTTCGCCAAGCTTATAGTCCGCGCTGCTCGCAAGACCCCAACGCGTTCGGTAGTAGCGATACTCGCGAACGTCGATGGAGTCTTTCCAAAGTGCGCCATTGTTCAGGTCCGAGACGGGCTCAATGTCGTCAATCCCGCGCCCGCTCCAATCGTAGGTGCCGCCGAATAGAAGCCCGAGGCGCTTCTCTCTACCGAAACGCTGGCCTATCGTTCCAGCGCTTTCATACTGAGGGCGACCTCCGAGGATGGGCATGTAGCCGCCCATTCCGCTCAGGGCTACGGTTGGCCGCTCGCTCGCCGTCTTGGTTACCAGATTGATCGAGCCGCCGATCCCGTCGGCATCTTGATTGGCCTGCAGCGTCTTGCTGATTTCTACCGATTCCACCAAGTCGGCTGGAATCGCGTCGAACTTGATTTGGCGCACGCCGGATTCAGGCGAAGGAACGTTCACTCCGTCGATGGTCGTGTTCGTGAGCCGCGGAGCAGTTCCGCGCACCTGCACGTACTTGCCTTCGCCTTCATCGCGTTCGATGCTTACGCTGGGCAGCCGCCCAAGAGCATCGGCCATGTTGGCGTTCGGTAAGCTGCGAATCACATCCGCGGGCAGCACCTGCACAATGTCATCAGCGATGCGCTCGCGGTTAATCGCCGCCGCTTCTCCCGCTGCTCTCTCTGTTGTGACCAGGACCTCCAGGTTTACCGATTGAACTTCCAGTTTAGTGTCGACGCTCTGCGTCTGGCCCGCGGCCACGGCCACGTCTTTCTTGAAGGGCGTGAAGCCGACGTAGGAAACCTCGACCGTATAACTGCCTGGCTCGAGGTTGTTGATGAAAAACTGTCCTTGCGCGTCAGAAACGACGCTGACGCCGTTTTGCTCGAGAATAATTTGCGCGCCGACCAAGGCGCCTCCCGATGGATCCGTCACGCGTCCGCGGATTGTACCTTTGCTGCCTTGCGCTGATGCGTTCAGCGAAAGCAGCAAGCAAGCGGTAATCGCCACCAGGTTCTTAAGCGACCTCAAAAAATACATCACACCCCTCCATGGAAGTTCCGGCCAGACACCCTGCTGGCCTTGGAACATTCTTCAAAGCGCGCTGCCGCGCCCGAACTCTTATAGGCGATGGCTTGTGAATGATTCGTGAATGTACGTTGATGCTTGTTTAAAATTGCCGGGGCCACGCGAGCGGTCACCGTGTCGCCGGCGCAGTCAACCCGCGACTCCATTTGGAGACCAATTACTGGTACATTGTCAGTGGGGAACCATGCCGACTCGCATCATCCTGGCCGACGATCATGCCTTAGTCAGGCAGGGCATTAAGTCCTTGCTTGAGCGCGAAGGATTGCAAGTTGTCGCGGAGGCTTCCGACGGACGCGAAGCCATCAAACACGCTGAAGCCTTCGCGCCTGATGTGGTGATAATGGATATCGGCATGCCCACGCTCAACGGCATGGAAGCCGCTCGCGAGCTGGCGCGCTGCTGTCCCAAGGTCAAGCCTATTCTCTTGACCCAGCACGACGAACCTCAATACGTATCCGCGGCCCTGAGTGCCGGCGTAAAAGGCTACGTACTGAAGAGCCAAATCTCTGGTGAATTAATTCACGCCATTCAGCAAGTGTTGCGCGGACATGTTTATCTGAGCCCCGGCATCTCCGGCGCGGTGATGGCGGCTTACAATTCCAAAGAGCATCCCGTTGATCCTTTGACCTCGCGCGAGCGCCAGGTGTTGCAACTAATAGCGGAGGGGAAATCCACGAAGGACGTTGCCGCGCTCTTGGGTGTTAGCGTGAAAACCGCCGAGTCGCATCGCTCGCGGCTCATGCAGAAGCTCGACATACACGAAACCGCCAGCCTTGTGCGCTACGCCGTCAAGCACGGCCTCGTTCAAATTTAATCGCGTCCGAGATTTTTACGCGCGGCTCTCCAGCGCCAGCTTCAATCGCCCCAAATCATCCTTCAACTGCTGCTCCGGCTCCTCGCCGAACAGCTTCGCCACCGTCGCCCCTAAAATCCCTGCTGGCGGCAAATACTGCATCGACACCTGAATCACTGTTCCGCCAGCGTCCGTCGTTCTTTCAAAACGCACGGAACCCGCGCTATCGATGTCCGGATTGTTGATCGACCTCCACGCGATGAGCTCGCCCGGCAAGTCGTTGATGATTTCCGCGTCCCATTCCACCTGCGTTCCCGCCGGAGCTTTCACCACCCAGTGCGAGCGCTTGTCATCCGTCTTTGAAACGTTCTTCACATGCTGCATAAACCGCGGCAAATTCTCCAGGTCGCGCACAAAGTCGTAGGCCTTCCGCGGCGGCGCATTCACGAGAATCGACCGCTGCACCTGCACGCCCACCTGATGAGGTATGCGCGTGCCCTCACGCGTTCCAGCATGACCGCCCGTTATTCCGAGCGCTTCATACAAGTGATGGCCCGTCGCGCCGTAGCTCAGCAAGTCCACGCCAACTAACGCCATCAGTTCGCGAAACCAGGAGCGCCGCGCGATGCCGAAAAGCAGCAGCGCGCCTCCCGCCAACCCATAGAGCAGTTGCGACTCGGTGCCCATCTTTTTATTTCTTCTCGGAAATACACGTTCCATAAAGACTCTCCTCGCGCAAAGAAATCCGCAAGTTTGCGTTGGATTTGATAGTCGGTGCTTTGACGAAGCGGAAGCTATCCGCTGAATCGTGTAGCAGGGATTAGTTGGTAGAAATGTGAAGCCAAAGGCTTTCGGTTGTGCTAACGCCTCAATAGGACTCTGCTTGCTTCTCGCCGACAAACGCCTTTTCCAGTACCACGCAACACTACCGCAATCGGTAAAACAGATATGTAATATCGAGTCGATGCCTTTGTGGGCTGAGCTACCAGATGATCTCTATAGTCAGGAAACATGACAATATGATCAGATAAACCACGGTAACCTCCTAGCGAGGGGCAGTCACAACGCAACACATCCTGCTGCGCCCAGCGGCTCACCGAGGCGCCGAAATGCCGAATCCTCTGCAAATCCTGATCGTTGACGATTCCGATGTTACCCGGCGTATTCTCTCCACGATCGTGCGCTCGCGTCATTGGACTGTTTGCGGAGAGGCCGAAGACGGATGGTCGGCCATCAGAAAATTCCAGGAACTAAAGCCTGACTTGGTTCTGCTGGATCTGGCGATGCCCGACATCAACGGCATCGAGGTCGCGCGAATGATGACCGGCTTGGACCCCACCGTGCCGATCATTCTTTTTACCGTGATGAATTTAGAGGGCCTTGAGGACGCGGCTCGCAGAGCAGGCGTTTACGCCGTTGTTTCGAAGGCGCAATCCTGGGATCTCGTCAAGAGCATCGAAACCGCAGCCGCGCAATCGCAACGATTGATTCAGTAACACCAGGTGGATTTACCTTCCGGCAAATCCATACGAGCTACAGAGTGCGCAAGAACGCGACCAGATCCTGCTTTTCCTGCGTCGAAAGTTTCGTGCTGAGGATCAGGTTGAAGAACTCGACCGTGTCCTCCAGCGTCAGCAGACGCTCGTCGTGCATATACGGCGGGTTATCCTTGGTCCCGCGCAGCGCCATGGTTTTGATCGGCCCGTCCCCGATGGCCATCATGTTGTTGATCATCACCGGCTTAAAGAAGCGCTCCGTCTGCAGGTTGTGCATCAGGTTATCGGTGTAAAAAGGAGGCTGATGGCAGCTCGCGCATTGGCCCTTGCCGAAGAAGATTTCCTGTCCCCGCATCTCGGCTGGCGTCGCTTTGCCGGGCATAAGCTTGCCAAAAACATCGAGCTTCGGCGCCGGTGGAAAGTCCAGCATCTCCTGAAAATCAGCCATGAAGTCCACCTGGCTTCCGCGCTCGAGCGGATTCACACCTTTCTTCGCGGCAATCACAGTATCACCGTCGAAGTACGCCGTGCGCTGCTCGAACTCGGTGAAATCCTCGATCGTCTTCAAAGCACGCTGCGAACCGAAGAGCCGCTGAACGTCCATGCCGCGGAGCGACAACGTCTTGATGCGGTGGCGGAACTGCTGCGGACGCGTATCGGGGGCGAGGTGCGTCGCGCCGTTCTGGTGGCCGTTCGAATGGCAATCAAAGCAAGCCGCGCCCTGGCTGGGAATCGCCGAGCGGCGATCCTCGGTCGCGTTGAACTGCTGCTGCGGGAAGGGCGTCAGCAAAAGGCGCAGCCCTTCCAGTTGCCTGGGCGTGAGTATCCCGTTGAACATCTCGTAGTAATTCGTGAGCGAGACCAGCTTACCCTGCGAGACGTCGCCCAGATCGGGGCGGGGCGCCAGGTAAATGGCCGGCGGAAACTCGGCCAGGAAGTGATCCGGCAAATCAAAATCTACGTCGAACCGCGTCAGGTCTCGCGCGTCCTGCTGCTTGAGCGCGTCGATCAGAAAATTCGGAAAGACAAAGCCGCCATCGGTGTGTTTGGGATGCGGCAGCGGATAGAAACCTTTCGGATATAGAGTCTGTTCGCGGATCTGCTCCGCGCTCATCGCCGCCAGCTTCTCCCACGTCATCCCGGCGGGCAGCTTGACGCGGACACCTTCTTGCAGAGGTTTCCCGCGGTCCATCGTGACGCCTTGCGCCGGCCGGTTGCTGAGGTCGTAGCGCTCGTTCATCACGGCGCTATGCTCCTTTTCCACCTCAGGCTTCTCCGCTTTCATTCTCGCCATAATCGACGCAAAGGATTCGGTGCTGTCCACCTTCATGTAACTGGTCTGACCGCGCTGTTCCTGCTGCGCATATCCGAGCTTCAGGAAAACGAACAACCCCGCGACCACCAAGAGCAGCCCGACCCTCTTTATGGAAACGTGTGGTCTCACCATTGTCTCTTCCTCCAATCACCGAATCCGACCTATGAGCAATAGAAACCCTGTGACGCCATTCGGCGCCCTCGCCACTCGGGTTTTAGCCTTCATTGCAGAGGTAGCGTTCTGTCCAGAACGCCACCTCGCCCAAAACCGCAACCGCGCAATAGAGTGAAACTACATACAGGTGATTCAAATTAGTGTGATGAGCGCGCGGAGGTAACGGCACTATTGTGTAGTGAACTTTTTTACTGGGCTGATGACTCCATCGCTCCTGCCCTTGGCCTCCATCGAGTCCACCTTGTAGTAATAGGTCGTCTTCGCGGGAAGGTCGTCGATGCGCACGCGGAAAACGGTGTACGAATGACTCGGATTTAGCCGGATGTGCGATTTCGCCGTTTGGGTCAGGTTCTTGGGATCTGTGCCGTAGTGCACAACTCCAAAGTGTTCCGGCGAGCCCCCTGGGTTGTTGCTAGTCCACGTGATAATAGTGAGATTCTCTCTAACCGATTCGATCTCTGGTCCTTTGGTGATGCGGACGCGCGCGGCCTTCTTGGCGGAGGGAACGAACTGAGCCGAGATTGGATTCGAGAGCAGCAGGCTGCCAGTCAAAGCCGTGATTGCCAGGATCAGTCTATTCATGTGCACACCTCAAGAAATTTATGGGATGAAATACGGATCTCCGGAAGTCTAGCTAGTCAACGATTCGTCACATCTCGTTCCGGCTCGTCCGCTCGCATTCGAGGTATTTGCGAGGCGGACGAGCCAGAGAAGAGATGTCATTGGTTAAGGTTTAGAGCTTTCGCCGTTCAGCATTCTCGGTCACGGAATTGGCATAGTTGGGAGAGGCGCAACGCCGCAGATTGCCGATGCACATGGTGGCAGGGGGGGCGTTGGAATCAGGGTGTTGTTGCCCTGTGTCGCAGCGTTTCCACCGGTCATACAAGCACCGGTGAACGTATTGATGTCGGGATAGGGCCGCGTGAAGCCGTCCGACAGCGTCATGAGGAAGGCCACGATCTGGTTCTCCTCCGTATCGGTCAAGCCGAGCTTGCCAACTGTCATGTCCTCGTTGTTCTTGACCTCAGGCATAGGCCAGCAGTCTACCTTTTCGGTCTTTCCTACCGGGCAGTGCCCGGAAGTCACCGCGAAGGGGAAGACATCACGTGTGTTATAGAAGTGAACGAGTTGCTTCAGGCTCTTGATGTAGCCGTTGTGGAAGAACTCCTTCTGGAAGTAAGGCCCAGGCGCCTCCGTGGTCGGACACTGTGGTGGCACCAAGGCAACGTTACGTGCCGAGGACGTCTGCATTTGGCCGTCGGAGGTTGGCGCAAATTGGGTCCAGGTATCGTTCGGGCTTGCCCAAGAGCCGGGACCGCTTCGTAGGAAAGTTCCTAATCCCAAATCTCTGTAGCCGAAGCCAAAGGGATTGCCGATGAACCCGAAGAAGTCGGGCGTGGTCTGATAATAGAAAGC
>Ga0137418_10001431_pt1 | contig 22033 bp, 21 predicted proteins | sample CZODoug3_1_2_16f_FD_122242 | JGI IMG/M metagenome (GOLD analysis project Ga0137418, IMG submission 122242) | Vadose zone soil fungal communities from Angelo Coast Range Reserve, California, USA - CZODoug3_1_2_16fungal (Hybrid Assembly) | ecosystem: Environmental > Terrestrial > Soil > Vadose...
AAATCGTTGTAGTCGGCGTACGCCCAATAGAACTCGAGCATCGTGAACTCGGGGTTGTGCTGGGTGGAGATCCCTTCGTTGCGGAAGTTGCGGTTGATCTCGAACACCTTCTCGATACCGCCGACGGTCAGGCGCTTGAGGTAAAGCTCCGGCGCAATACGCATGTAGAGGCGCATGTCGAGCGCGTTGTGATGCGTCACGAACGGCCGCGCGAGCGCGCCGCCCGCGATCGGCTGCATCATCGGCGTCTCGACCTCGAGAAAGCCGCGGGCGATCAGGAACTCGCGGATCGCGGTGATGACGCGGCTGCGCACCTCGAAGACGCGGCGCGAATCGGGATTGACGACAAGGTCCAGATATCGCTGGCGATAGCGGATCTCCACGTCCTGCAGCCCATGCCATTTCTCGGGCAGCGGCAGCAGGCACTTGGCGAGAAACTCCAGCTTCGACGCCCAGATCGTCAGCTCGTTGGTGCGGGTGCGGAAGAGACGTCCCTCGACGCCAATCCAGTCGCCGAGATCGAGCAGCTTGAAGATCCGGCAATCGCGCTCGGACAGCGCGTCCTGCCTGATATAGACCTGGATGCGCGCGCGGCCATCCGAAATGACGAGGAAGTTCGCCTTCCCGAAGCTGCGGATCGCGAGAATCCGTCCCGCCGTCCGGGTGTGGATCTGCGCCCCGCCTTCGCCGGGGCTTCGGCGGGCGAGCTCCTCCAACTCCTCCGTGGAGCGAGTGCCATGCTCGGCGACGATCGCCTCGATCGTCGCGTCGGACGCGAAGCGATGCGGATACGGATCGACGCCGAGCTTCTTCAGCTCCTCGAGGTTGGCGCGCCGCTGGACGACCTGATCGGATTCCTGAAGTGTGCTCATTCGCGTTGCAACGTCTTGCGGACCGCGTCCAATATCCCGTTGATGAACCGGACCGAGTCGTCGGTGCTGAACGTCCGCGCCAGCTCCAGCGCCTCGTTGATGACGACCTTGGCCGGCGTGCCGGGCTCGTGGAGGAATTCGTAGATGGCGAGCCGGAGGATCAGGCGGTCGAGCACGTTCATCCGCTCGATGCGCCAGTTCTCGGCCGCTTCCACGATCATCGGATCGATGTCCGCGACGGTTCCGGCGACGCCGGTCGCGAGCCTCGTCGCGAACCCGCGCATGTCCTCGCCGAGCGCTTCCGGCGCGGCGGGGCCGGTCCAGAACGTCTGGCCGACCTCCGAGATCGACACCCGCCCCACTTCCCACTGGTAGAGCATCTGCACCGCAGCCTCGCGCGCGCGGTGCCTCGATTGCCCCTCGGGATGGTCGGCCGATTGCCGTTCGGGGCTCGCTGTCATCCGCCGATTCCCTCATCGAGCGTACGGAACACTTTTGCCATCTCGACGGCGGCCGCCGCCGCCTCGCGTCCCTTGTTGTCCGCACCCGCGCTGGACCGCTTCACCGCCTGCTCCTCCGTCAGCGTCGTCAGCACGCCGAAGGCCATCGGCACGCCGGTCGCGGCGGCAGCCTGCTGGATGCCGTGCGAGGCCGCCTCGGCGATGTACTCGAAGTGCATCGTGTCGCCTTTGATGAGGCAGCCGAGGCACACGATGGCGTCATAGTCGCCGCTCTCGCCGAGGCGCTGGGCCATCATCGGAATCTCGAACGCACCCGGCACGCGGAAGACGGTCACCGCCTCCGCAGGGATCGACGCTTCGGCGAAATATTCCCGCGCCCCGCGCAACAAGCCCTCGGTGACGTCCTCGTTGAAGCGTGACACGACTATGGCAAAGCGAAAGCCGGCCATCACCCTTCCCGCACCCGCCTCACGCGCCCTACTCGCCCTTGAACTGCGGCTTCCGTTTTTCCAGGAACGCGCGCGTCCCCTCGCGCATGTCGGCCGTGGACGCGACGAGGCCGAAGAGCGTCGCTTCGTGGATTTGCGCCTTGTCGAAGGGGATCTCGAGGCCGCGGTTCACCGCTTCGATGATGTACTGCACGGCGATCGGCGCCTTGGTGGCGAGCTCCGCGGCGAGCTCCCTCGCCACCGTCATGAGCTGCGCCGCCGGCACCACCTTGTTGACCAGACCCATCGCGAGCGCTTCGTCGGCCTTCACCTGCCGGCCCGTCAGGAGCAGGTCGAGCGCGATGCCCTTCCCCACCAGGCGCGGCAGCCGCTGCGAGCCGGCGTAGCCCGGCACGATCCCCAGGTTGATTTCGGGCTGGCCGATGCGCGCGGTGTCGGCGGCGATGCGCAGCGTGCACGCCATGGCCAGCTCGCAGCCGCCGCCGAGGCAGAAGCCGTTGATCGCGGCGATCACCGGCTTGCCCATGTTCTCGACCAGATCGAACACGTGCTGCCCGCGCTGCGCGTGCTCTTTGCCCTGGGCCGGCTTCAGCGCGGCGAGCTCGTTGATGTCGGCGCCCGCGATGAACGCCTTCTCACCCGACCCGGTGATGATGACCACGCGGACCGACGCATCGTGCTTGAAATCGAGGATCGCACGGCGAAGCTCGTCGGTGGTCGGCGTGTTCAGGGCGTTGAGGACCGCCGGGCGATTGATCGTGAGTATCGCGACGGGACCGTCGCGCTCGAGGAGGAGGTTGTCGAAAGCCATGGCGTCTCAGAGCGGAAAGAAATACAGGACCCAGCCGAGCGCGACGCCGCCGAGGACGAATGCGGTGAAGAGCTGGGCGCCGAACCACAGCTGCTCCTTCGGCTCGTCCCGCATGAGGGTGCCGAAGACCACCGAGACGAACAGCGCGAAGACGATCATCAGCCCGAGGTGCGACGCCCTCATTTGCGCCCCTGCGCGGTGTCGAACGCGTCGAGCACGACGAGCATGTTCATGAGGCCCGCGACGATGAGGAAGGCGTTGCCGTACTCGTAGGTGAGCGCGACGACGCGGCCAGCCCCGGCGCCGGTGCCGCGCGCGATGAAGAACGCGATGCCGATGCCCATGTCGGCGAGCGCCGCCAGCGCGACCAGGGGCTGGGTGATTTCGACCGGGAAGAGGCGGCCTTCGAGCCACAGCCCGAAGAGGAACATCAGCGTCAACGCGATCAGGAACGTCAGGCCCTTCTGGATGCGCCCGAGGAGCAGATGACCGGCGCCCGGAATGGCCCACGCGGCAAGACAGATCAAATAGGTGTAGGTGGCCGATTGCTCGCGATCGGCCGTCGTGGCGCGCATCCGCCGTAGTGTAGCGTAGCGGCGCCCCGCGCGACCACGAGCGTGACGCGCCTATTTGTTCAGCGAGAGCTGGGTCTTCGCGACCTGGTAGCCCGAGCGCGTGCGCGTGCGGACGTTCGGCTCGTCTACCCGCACGAGGATGCGGCGGAAGGCGCCGTTCTGCTTCGGGTTGCTGGACGTGTAGCCCAGGGCGTACTGGTTCGAGAGTTCGTCGGTGATCATGCCGTACACCCCGGCCAGCTGCGAGAGATCGTTCGGGAAGAACGCGCGGGCGCCCGTTTCCTGCGCCAGCGCCTTCATCGCGAACTCCGATTCGGAGAAGTACTTCTGGCTGGTCAACGCGATCGTCGGATACGGCGACTTGAGCGCAATCGTGTAGATCGCGATCCCTGCCTGCTTGGCCAGCACCAGCAGGTCGTCGAACGTCACGAGGCTGGTCGTGTCGTCGCCGTCGGTGAGCACCGTGATCGCCTGCCGGCGGACGTCCCCTTCGGCGGCGTGGACTTTCTCCAGCTGCTTGATGCTGGTGTACAGCGCGTTATAGAGCGCCGTGCCACCGCTCGCCGTGGTGCGGCGAATGGCGTCGCAGGCGCCCTTGACGTCGCCATCGAGCTCGTGCAGCGTCCGCGCGGTGTCGCGGATGCCGATGACGCTGACGCGATCGCCCTGCCGCAGGTGCGAGGCAAAGCCGACGGCCGCCTCCTGCACCGTCGCCATCTTGTCGCTCATGCTCGACGACATGTCGAGCAGGATGGCCATGTCGAGCGGCACGTTGGCGGCCGCGAAGAACGACAGGTCCTGCTGGATGCCGTCTTCGAAGACCGAGAAGTCCTTCTGTGTAAGGCCCGTGACGAACTTGTCCTTCGGGTCGGTGACGATGACATTCAGCGAAACGAGATCGACGCCGCTCCGGAACGTCCCCTGAGTACCCTGCGCGCGCACCTCGCCACACCACATCAGGCACGTCAACGCCACACATAGCACTCTCATGGGACCCCTCCGTCGAGTTTGCCCGCCTTCGCCGACGGGTTCGGCGGGCTAAACCGCGCGTCGATGCGCGTGAGGGACGGGGCTGCAAAGCATGTTCCTGCTAGACTGCCAATGAAATGACGGAAAACATTGCTGCCGGCGATCGCGCGGCTGGACGCGTGGCTCCTGGCGGCATCGCGGCTGTATCGGCCGCGCTTCTCATGACCGAGCTGGCGCTGACGCGCATCTTCTCGGTCACGATGTATTACCACTTCGCGTTCCTCGCGATTTCGATCGCGCTCTTCGGCCTGAGCGCAAGCGGCGTGGCGGTCTATCTCGCGCGCCAGCGCCTCGCGCGTGTCGAGCCCGGCCTGCTGCTGTCGTTCGCGTCGCTGACTCATGCGTTGGCGACTCTGCTCGCGCTTTCGTGCCTTGTTCGCATACGCGTCGGCCTCAATTACTCGCCTGCCAACCTGTGGTTGATGCTGACCATCTACGGTCTCGCCGCGCTGCCGTTCTTCACCGGCGGCAGCGTGATGTCGATTGCCTTCTCGCGGATGGCCAACCGCATCAACGTGCTGTACGCCGCAGACCTGATTGGCGCCGCCTCGGGCTGCCTCGTCCTGATCCCGCTGTTGAACTGGCTCGGCGCGCCGGGCGTCGTCATGACGGCGGCGGTGCTCTCGGCCGGCGCTGCCGTCGCGTTTGCGCCCGCCGCACGTCGCCGCCGTTTCGCCGCAGCCGCTGTCGTTCTTATCGGCAGCTCATCCGCGGCACTGTTGGCCGGCGCCGCGCCGTTCGACGTCATCGACACGAAGGGACACGTCGGCGACCGCATCCTGTTCAGCAAGTGGAACTCGTTTTCGCGCGTGGCGGTCTACGACCGGCCGCATGGCGACTGGTCGGTCAGCCCCAGGTACGACGGAGCCCGCGTGCCGTCGCTCTACATGGACATCGATTCCGCGGCCTCGACGCCGATTCTCAAGGGCACGGGACACGTCGACGACGCCGCGTATCTCCGGTATGAGTTGACGGCGATTGGATATCACCTTGCCGAACGCCCCAGCGGTTTCACCGCGCTCGTCATCGGGCCGGGCGGCGGACGTGACCTGGTTTCAGCGCTGGTCTTCGGCGCGTCGCATGTCGACGGCGTCGAGATCAATCCGATCATCGCGCGCGACGTGATGCTCGATCGATTCCGCGAATACTCGGGCGGGGTCTATGCGAACCCGCGCGTCTCGATTCACGTGGACGACGGGCGCAACTTCGTCCGGCGAAGCGCGTCGAAGTACGACGTCATCCAGGCCTCGCTCGTGGACACGTGGGCGGCGACGGCGGCGGGCGCCTACACGCTGACCGAGAACTCGCTCTACACGAAGGAAGCCTTTGGCGAGTACGTCGACCACCTCACCGACAGCGGCCTCCTGACCATCACGCGATGGGTGTTCGACGGCTTGCGGCTCGTGTCGCTGGCCCAGGATGCGTGTGCCGAGCGGGGGCTGGACGCCGCGGCGCGGCTCGCGATCGTGCGCTACGACCGCGTCGCGACGTTTCTCCTGAAGAAGCAGCCGTTCACGCCCGCGGAGGTCGCGCGGCTGCGCGACGTCAGCGCGCAACTGGGCTTCGAGATCCTCTACGCACCCGGGTTGCCGGCGGCGCACGGCACCGAGGATCCCGTGGAGATGCAGCGCACCGGCACGAGCGCCGCCGACTACCGCCGCCTCATCCTCGCGGGCGACCGCCGGCAGTTTCTCTCGTCGTACCCGCTGGACGAGTCCTCCACGACCGACGACCGACCGTTCTTCTTCCACACGACGCGGCTGCGCGACCAGATGCAGGTCGCCTTCGGCCGCAGCATGCTGTTCGGCAACGGGCTGAGCGCGCTGATGACGCTGATGGCGATTTCGGCCCTGCTGGTCGTCCTGTTCGTCATCGGCCCCCTGCTGGTCGGGGGCGAACGACCCGGCGCGGGATGGGGTGCGTGGCTGGCCTACTTCGGTGCGCTTGGCGCTGGCTTCATGCTGCTCGAGGTGGCACTGCTGCAGCGGTTCGTGCTGCTGCTCGGTCACCCGGTCTACTCGCTCACGGTGACGCTCTTCTCGCTGCTCCTCGGCACCGGCGTCGGCGCGTTCGTCAGCCGGAGGATCGAGCACGCGCGCGTGCGCGACGTGACGGTGCGGGCGCTCGCCGGCGTCGCGATTGTCGCGGTCGCGGCGGCGCTCGGCCTGGCACGAGTCATCGACGCCGGCATCTCATGGACGCTGCCGGCGCGCATCGTGTTTGCCGTGGCGCTCGTTGCGCCAGTGGGCATCCTGCTCGGCATGCCGCTGCCGGGCGGCATGCGGCTCGTCGCCGCGGGCCGCGCCGAGATCATTGCGTGGGGCTGGGGCATCAACGGCGCCTTCTCGGTCGTCGGCGCGACCCTCGCCGTGTTCATCGCGATGAACTGGGGGTTTTCAATCACTCTCCTCAGCGCAGCCGCCGTCTACATGCTGGCGGCGGTGACGCTGAGACGCGCATCATGATGCCGTCCTTACCCGATCTCGTGCGCGGCGCCACCTTCGACGACTTCCTCTTCAACCCGCAGTACGGCGTCGTCGAGCGGCGCGATCCGTCCGCCGTCGATCTCAGCTGCCGGTTCTCCACCGGACTCGCGCTCAAGCGGCCGATCGTCTCCGCGAACATGGACACCGTGACGCGATCCGCGATGGCGATCGCGGTGGCGGAAGAAGGCGGCCTCGGCATCATCGACCGCGGGTTCCGCAGCGGCGAAATCGAGCCGCAGGTCCGCGAGGTCGAGATCGTCAAGCGGAAGCAGCATGGGATCATCGCGGATCCCTACACGATTGCCGCGGAGGCGAGCCTCGCCGAGGCCGCCGGGCGGATGCGCGCGACCGGCGTCGGCACGCTCGTCGTCGTCGACGGCCGCGGCCGCCTGCAGGGGCTGCTGACCAGCCGCGACCTCCGGTTCGTCGATCGGTCGCAGGGGACGGTCGCCTCGCGCATGACGCCGCGGGAGCGGCTCGTCGTCCAGCGCGGCACGCCGGACCTTGGCGCCGCCGAGGACGTGATGCGGGCGCAGAAGATCAAGAAGCTGCCGCTCGTCGACAAGGACGACACGCTGCTCGGCCTGATCACCGCGAAGGATCTCCTGCAGCAGCGGCAGCTGCCGTTCGCGACGCGCGACGAGCAGGGGCGGCTTCGCGTCGGCGCGGCGATTGGCGCGAAGGGCGATTACCTCGAGCGCGCCGCCGAGCTGGTGCGCGCCGAGGCGGACGTCATCGTCATCGACATCGCGCACGGCCACTCGGTCGTGATGGCGCGCGCGATCGAAACGTTCCGCAAGCGGTTCGACGGCGTGGAGCTGGTCGCGGGGAACGTGGCGACAGCCGAGGGGACGCGCTTCCTGCTCGAACGCGGCGTCAACGGCATCAAGATCGGGATCGGTCCGGGGGGCGGCTGCACGACGCGGCTGAACACGAACTTCGGCGTGCCGCAGGTGCAGGCGCTCGTCGAATGCCGCGCGGCGTCGGGCGGCCGCGTGCCGCTGATTGCCGACGGCGGCGTGAGGCGCGACGGCGCGTTCGTGCAGGCGCTGCTCTTCGGCGGAGACACCGTCATGCTCGGCAGCGCGCTCGCGGGCACGACCGAGACGCCCGGCGACATCGTCCAGAAGCCCGTCGTCGTCCCCGAGTCGCACAAGACGGTTCGGGTGCCGTTCAAGGTGTTCCGCGGAATGGCGTCCCTCGAGGCGATCGTCGATCGCCTCGACGTCGAAGATCTCGAGGCCGCCGACGTCGAAGCGCTGGGCGCCGAGGGGATGGAGGTCGCCGTCCCCGCGCGCGGCTCGGTGCGGCCGATCCTCCGCGACATGCTCAAGCATCTGATCTCCGCGATCAGCTACGGCGGCGCGGGGAGCCTCGCCGAGTTGCAGGAGATGTTCCGGAAAGATCCGCAGCGCTACGTCATCCGGCTGTCGGACTCAGGCCGCCGCGAATCGTTTGACCGGTAGGGAGGAGAACACATTTCTCCGCCGCCGCGCACCTACAGTGTCAATGCCCCGAAATGCTCGGCGTACCTCTCACGGAATTCCTTGATCGTGTACGCGTGGCTCTGTCCCCCGAGGTGTTCGAGCGCGTAGGTCGCGGCCACGGTGCCCAGCTGCGCGGATTCCTTGAACGACTTCCCCGTCGCCATGCCCTTCATCAACCCGCCGCGGAACGCGTCGCCCACGCCGGTCGGATCGACGATGCGATGAGGCGTGATTGAGGGGACGTCGATGCGCGAGTGTGACTCGTAGACCGAGCAGCCATCCTCCCCGCGTGTGATCACCAGCGCCGATACCTGCTCCTGCACCTGCTCCTCGTCCAGCCCCGTCTTCTGGCGAATCAGCTCGAACTCGTAGTCATTGCTGATGACGAGCCGCGCGCCGGAGATGCCGTCGCGCAGTTCGTCGCCCGAGAGCCGCGCGCACTGCTGGCCCGGATCGAAGATGAAGGGCACGCCGATCGTGCGGCACTCCTCGGCATACTGGATCATCGCGCCCGGGTCGTTCGGCGAGATGATGACGAGGCCGGGCTGCTGAATCGTCCGCAGCGACAGTTCCGACGCGTTTGCCATCGCGCCGATGTAGAACGACGCGATCTGGTTGTTCTCGGTATCGGTGCTGCAGAAAAACGACGCCGTGAACTTGTCGGGCACCTGCCGCACGTGCGACGTATCGATGCCCGCCGCCTGCAGCCACTCGTCGTACTCCTTGAAATCCTGTCCCGCGGTCGCGACCAGGCACGGCCGCTCGCCGAGCAGCGCCAGCGTGTAGGCGATGTTCGGCGCGCAGCCGCCGCGCCGCTTGTCCATCGAGTCCACGAGGAAGCTGAGGCTGACGCGCTGGAGGTGATCGGCGAGGATGTGTTCCGTGAACTTTCCGGGAAACGACATCAGGTAGTCGAACGCGATTGAACCCGTGACGATCAGCTTCATGACATGTAACGGCCGATGATGGGCGCGAGATCCTTCTTGAGCTGCTCCGGGACCATGTCCGGCCGCGTGACCAGCGCGTACTTCAGCGCGGATGCGCACTCGCACGTCCGCTCGTACGGCAGCCGCTCGACGGCCCCGGCGATGATCTGCTGCGCGGTCGCGGCGTTGCTCGCCAGCGTGGACATGATCATCTCGACCGTGACCGAGTCGTGGTCGGGATGCCAGCAGTCGTAGTCGGTGACGAGCGCGATCGTCGTGTAGCAGATCTCCGCCTCGCGCGCGAGCTTCGCCTCCTGCAGGTTCGTCATCCCGATGACGTCCATCCCCCACGAGCGATACAGCTTCGACTCGGCGAGCGTCGAGAACTGCGGCCCTTCCATGCAGACGTACGTGCCGCCCGTGTGCACGGTGGCGCCAGCGCGGCGGCCGCTCTCGCCGGCGATGCCGCTGAGGATCCGGCAGAACGGGTGCGCGAAACCGACGTGACCGACGAGCCCGCGCCCGAAGAAGCTGCTCGGCCGCCCCTTCGTGCGATCGAAGAACTGGTCGGGAATGACGATGTCGGCGGGCTTGTATTCCTCCTTCAGGCTGCCGACGGCGCTCGCCGAGAGGATGAACTCGACGCCGAGCGTCTTCATGCCGAAGATGTTCGCGCGGAAGTTCAGCTCCGACGGCGAGACGCGGTGGCCGCCGCCGTGGCGCGCGAGAAACGCCACGCGCTTGCCGGCAAGCGTGCCGAGCACGTACGGCGCCGACGGCTCGCCAAATGGGGTCGTCACCCGTACTTCTTCGCGGTCGGTCACGCCGGCCATGTCGTAGAGACCGGACCCGCCGATGATTCCGATTTGTGCTCGCTGCATACTTCTCTCGAGTGCCGGGATCCGGAATCCGGGATCCGCTTGGGATTCGGGGTTTGGGATTTGGGTTTTGGGATTTTACTAAATCACCCGCTGAACGAATCGCGTCCCGTCCTTCTCGCGAACGTAGCCGGCGCTCACGGACGGATCGTGGTCGAAGAAGATCAGGTGCTCACGGTCGATGGCCTCGCGCAGGAACCGCTGCTTGAACGCGAACGATTCCATCGGATACAGATCGAGGGCGGTAATCCAGTTGTCCTGGATGTGCGCCTGGGTCGCGACGACATCCGCGGCGAAGACCGCGGTCTTCCCGCCGGACTCGAGGTAGACCACCTGATGGTGCGCCGTGTGGCCGCGCGCGCGAGCGACACGCACGCCCGGTCGAATCTCGCGATCGTCGTCGAAGAAATCGACGACCCCCGCCTGATCGAGCGGCACGACGTCGTCGGTGAAATAGCTGCCGCGGCTGCGCGGGTGCTGCTCGAGGGCAGCGTCCCATTCGCCGCGGCGGATCACGTAGCGCGCCTTCGGGAAATGCGGCACGAGTCCCAGCGCGGTGCGCGAGACGGCCCCGCCCACGTGGTCGAAGTGCAGGTGTGTCGGCAGCACGACGTCGATGGCCTCCGGCTCGACGCCCGCTTCCGCCAGCGTGTGATCGAGGCTGCGCGTGCGCTCGAGGCCGAAGATCTCCGACCACTTCGCGTCGAGCTTGCCGCCGGCGCCGCAATCGATCAGCATGCGCCCCCAGTCGGCTTCGACGAGCAGCGCGCGCATCGCGAGCACGATGCGGCCGCGGTCGTCGGGCGGCGCCTTCTTCTCCCAGAGCGGGCGCGGCACGACGCCGAACATCGCGCCCCCGTCGAGACGGAACGACCCGTCGCTGACCGTCGTGAGCTGCAGGTTGCCGAAGGCCATCTGCGTGACCCATTGCTCGACCAGCCGGCGCGCGGCCTGCTTCAGCTCGACGAGCACGCCGTGCGCCGCCGAGGGATGAATGAACGCGACGAGCGCCCCTTCCGCGCCTGGCCGCGGCTGTTCGTCCACCAGCCGGACGCCGCGCGTCTTCAACTGCGCCAGGGTGGCGCGGATGTCGGGCACGCGCAGCGTGATGTGGTGGATACCCGGGCCGCGCTTGTCGATGTACTTCGCAATCGCCGACTCCGACGCGGTCGCCTCGAGCAGTTCGATCGCGGACTCGCCGGTCGGGATGAAGTGCGCCCTGACGCGCTGGGCATAGACCTCCTCGGTCACCTCGACCTCGAGGCCGAGCGCGTCGCGGAAGAACGCGAGCGCCTTGTCGAGATCCTGCACGGCGATGCCGACGTGGTCGAGGACGGCTTTCATGTTCGGGATTTGACGGGTCCGCGCGCTCCGGCGGGTCCGGCTCCGACTGGATTGCGATTCTCGCCGGGACCCGTCCCACGTACCCGATCGATGATGTCGGCTGCCGCGGAATACGGGTCCACCTCGCGCGACGCGATGCCGTCGACGACGCGCTGCAGTTCGCCTTCGGGCAGCGCCTGTTCGACCATCTGCATGAACCGGTGCGCGAGCAGGTCGCGCAGCCGGTACTCCTGCCTCGTGCGCTGGCGCGTCGCGCGCGTCGCCTCCGAGTGAACGCGGAACTTCTCAATCGCGTCGATCAGCTCGGGCACGCCCTTTCCTGTCGTCGCCTCGGTCTCGAGGATCGGCGGATGCCAGTCGCCGGGCTGGAACGCCTGGAGCGCGAGCATCGCGGCGACGGACTGCGCGAGGCGATCCGCGCCGTCGCGATCCGCCTTGTTGACCACGAAGATGTCCGCAATCTCCATGATGCCGGCCTTGAGGGCCTGCACCTCGTCGCCCGTACCCGGCACCAGCACGACGACCGAGATGTCGGCGGTGCGAACGATATCGACCTCGTCCTGCCCCACGCCGACGGTCTCGATGATGACGATGTCCTTGCCGGCCGCGTCGAGCACGAGCGCGGCGTCGCTCGTCGCGCGCGCGAGGCCGCCCATGTGGCCGCGCGTCGCCATGCTGCGGATGAACACGCCTTCGTCGCCGAAGTGCGCGCCCATGCGAACGCGGTCACCGAGGATCGCGCCACCCGAGAACGGGCTCGTCGGATCCACGGCGACGATGCCGACTGTCCGCCCGGCCTTTCGCAGCTCCGTCGTCATGCGATCGACGAGCGTGCTCTTGCCGGCGCCGGGTGGACCGGTCACGCCGACGAGGTACGCGCGGCCGGTGCGCGGGTAGATCGCGCGCACCAGCGCGGCGCCCGCGGGCGATTCGTCCTCGATGAGGGAGATCGCGCGCGCGATGCCGCGCGCGTCGCCGGCACAGACGCGCTCCGCGAGCGGCGACATCAGCCGTGTCTCGCGGTAGTCGACGACGGAGGCGGATCCTGCCGCGCCGGACCCGGCGGCGACGGCGGTTGCATGAGGTGGCGCGCGATCACGAGCCGTTGAATCTCGCTGGTGCCTTCGCCGATCGTGGTCAGCTTGACGTCGCGGAAATACTTCTCGGCCGGATAGTCCTTCACGAACCCGTAGCCGCCGTGGATCTGCACCCCGTCCTCGGAGGCGCGCACGGCTATCTCACTGGAGTAGAGCTTGGCCATCGCGGCTTCGATCGTCGTGCGGCGCCCGGCGTGTTTCATCGACGCGGCCCGATACGTCAGCAGGCGCGCGGCCTCGATGCGCGTCACGTTGTCCACCAGCTTCGCGCGGATGCTCTGGAACGTGCCGATCGGCTGGCCGAACTGCTTCCGCTCGAACGCATAGCTCCGCGCGGCTTCGTATGCGCCCTGCGCGAGGCCGACCGCGAGCGCCGCGATGCCGATGCGCCCCGCGTCGAGCACCTGCAGCGCGTTGATGAACCCCTGCCCTTCCTGGCCGAGCACCTGCGCCGGCGGCACGCGGCAGTTCTCGAAGATCACCTCGCTCGTCTCGCTCGCGCGCATCCCGAGCTTGTCTTCCTTCTTCCCTGCGCGGAAGCCCGCCGCGCCGCGCTCGACGATGAACGTGGTGATGCCGCGGCTCCCCTTCGCCTTGTTGGTCACCGCCATCACGACGATCAGGTCGCCGGTGCGGCCGTGCGTGATGAACTGCTTCGTGCCGTTGATCACCCAGCAGTCGCCGTCGCGAACCGCGGCCGTCCGCATGGCGCCCGCGTCGCTGCCGGCAGACGACTCGGTCAGCCCCCACGCGGCGAGCTGCTCGCCGCGCGCCAGCGGCGCGAGGTACGTGCGCTTCTGCTCGTCGGTGCCGAACATCGCGATGTGCGCCGCGCCGAGGCCGTTGTGCGCCGCCACGGTCAGCGACACGGACGGGTCGACGCGCGCGAGCTCCTCGATGCAGATGCAATAGTCGACCGACGACATCGCCGCGCCGCCAAACTCTTCCGGGAACTGGATGCCCATCAGGCCGAGCCCGGCGAGCTTCGACAGCAGCTCGCGCGGAAACTGCTGCGCCTCGTCCCACTCGCGTACGTGGGGCCGCAGCTCGGCCTCGGCGAACTCGCGGACGCTGCGCCGCAGCAGCTCCTCTTCAGCGGTGAAATCGAACTCCATTCGCGCGCTCCGATCGTATCATTCGGATCATGCGACTCCGACGTCTTCTGCCGCTGCTGTGCCTCGTGCTGGCCGTGTCCCCGCGTCCCGCGTTCGCCGACGCGACGCTGTTCATAGGCACCACCAGCGTGTCGGACAGCGCCAACGCCTCGAGGCAGACGACAAAGGGGTTCGCGATAGGGGCGGGCCTGCTCGTCGTCGGCATCGAGTTCGAGTACGCCCAGACGGCCGAGGACCAGGAGCGGTTGGGTCCCTCGCTGCGCACCGGCGTCGGCAACGTCTACGTCCAGACGCCGGTTGCCCTGGCCGGGCTGCAGTTCTACGCGACGACGGGAGGCGGGCTCTATCGCGAGCGAAGCACGGTGACCACGACCACCGACATCAACAAGACGGGCTTCACGTCCAACACGGGAGGCGGCGTGAAGATTTCGCTGCTCGGCCCGCTGAAGGCGCGCGTCGACTACCGCATCTTCAAGCTGCTCGGCGACAAGCCGAGCCCGACGTGGCGCGGGACGGTTCAGCGGCTGTACGCGGGAGTTACTCTCGGGTTCTGATCAGGGCTTCGCGGGCGGCGGCTTCACCGGGGGCGTGGCGGCCGTGGCCGTCGGCGCGCCGGCCGCCGCCGGCGTCGACGGTACCGGCTGCAGGTTGATCAACGTCTGACCCGCGGTCGCGAACGCCGTCGTGTACATCCGGTACAGCTCCATGATCTCGGCCGGGTACGCCTCCGCGAGGATCTTCGCGACGCCGTAGTCCGCGCCCTTCACCGCCGGGTCCATCACGAAGACGTACAGCACGCTGCCGTTCGGCCCGGGTTCGGCGGCCTTGAAGATCTTCCAGCCCCATCCCTGCTGGTTGCGAACCGGATCCTTCGAGTTGGCGAGCGCCTCGCGCAGCTTCACGATCACCGTCTCGAAGTCCATCACCTTGTCCGGACGGATCGCGTTGAAGATCAGCCCCTGCTCGGAGGCGAACACGCGGCCGAGCGGCGGCGGCGAGACGACCGACTGTCCGGGAGGAGGCGGCCCCGGCACCGGCGCCGGCGGCGCGGTGGGCGAGGGCGGGGTGCCCGGCGTCGGCGATGTCTGCTGCGGCTGCAGCGCTCCGGCAGGTGGCGGCTGAGGCGTCGCCGCCGCCTGCATCGCCATCAGGAGCGCGATCGGGAAAAGCATCGCTTATCAGTGTAAAAGAAAAGAGCCACGAACGCGTGCGCGCCCGTGGCTCTTCAGGAATGCCTCGCCGAAGCCCGCGACCGCGCGGAGGCGGGTTACTTCGACAGGTCGATGACCGTCGTGCCCTGGATGGTGCCCAGCGGCTGCTTGAACGAACCTCGATACAACTCGAAGAGGGCCTTCTGCTCGGCCGGATCCTTCACCCCCGCGTAGATGTTGTTCATGATCGAATAGTCCGCATCCTTCACGGGTGTGATGAGGTGGACATAAATGACCGCGCCGTCGGGATTCGGCATCGCGTTCTTGATCACCTTCCAGCCGGCGAGCTGCTGCTTCGCCTCCGGGGCTTCTGATTTCGAGAGAGTGTCCTTCAGCGTTGCAAGAACCTTCTCGTAGTCCGCGGTTTTGTCGCCATTCACTGCGACGAGCATCACGACCGTATCGCCCGTGAGGGTCGTTTTCTGTGGCGCCGTCTGCGCAAACAGATCGCCGTGCCCGTGCGTAAACGCCGGTATGAGAAACATCGCACACGCCAACAGAACGCCGGACAGTCGTCGCATCATCGAGCCTCCTCGAAACGGGCGTTAATCTACCACAGGTGAGCCGATAAACTGGGACATGATCTCGTTGGCAAGAAGCATTCCTGCCCGGGAGAGCCGCAAAAGGCGCCCATCATAGATCAGCAGCCCTGCCTCCCGGAACCGCTCCAGCGCGGCGCCGTAAATCCCCCAGACGTCCGCGTCATACCGGGTTTTGACGGTATGGACGTCGATGCCGCGCGCCAGGCGGAGGCCCGTGAAGAGCGCTTCCTCGAACGCCTCGCGGCGACTTAATTCGCGCTTCTCGACGCCGGGCTGACCTCCGGACGCGACAGTGGCGATGTACTCCGTCGTCGACGACAGGTTCTTCCAGCGGACACCCCGGCGGGTCGAGTGCGCGCCGCAGCCGAAGCCAAGCCACTCGCCGTCGGCCCAGTATTTCAGGTTGTGGCGCGACTCGCGTCCGCGCCGCGCGACGTTGGAAATCTCGTATTGCTCGTAGCCGGCGGCGTCGAGGCGCGCCATCGCCTCCAGGTACATCTCCGCCGCGTCATCGTCGGGCGCGAGCGACCATTTCGACCGCGCCATCGCCTCGCGCAGCGGCGCGTTCGGGTAGAGCTCGAGGATGTAGAGCGAGGCGTGATCGGGGCCGAGCGCGATCAGCGCGTCGACGGATTCGAGCCACTGCGCAATCGTCTGCTGCGGCAGCCACATCATCAGGTCGAGCGAGACGTTGTCGAAGCCGGCGGCGCGCGCCATGCCGAACGCGTCGGCCGCGCGCGACGCGGAGTGCAACCGGCTCAGACGCTGCAGCTCCTCGTCGCGAAACGACTGCACGCCGTAGCTGAGACGATTGATTCCGGCTTCGCGAAACCCGGCGAGCCGGCCGGGCGTGACCGTTTCCGGGTTCGCCTCCATCGTGATTTCCGCGTCGGCCGTGACGGCGAACGACGCGCGGCACGCCTGGATGATGGCCGCGATCTCGGAAGGCTCGAGGAGCGACGGCGTCCCGCCGCCGAAGTAGATTGTGTCAGCCGCCGCGCCGCTTGCCCCGAGCGCAGTCGAGGGGTCGCCCTGCGACGCCATCTCGCGCAGCAGCGCCTGCACGTACTGCTCCTTCACCGAGGCGTCGAAGAGGCCGCGGTTGAAGTTGCAGTAGTTGCAGATCGCGGAACAGAACGGAATGTGGACGTAGAGTCCGAGCACGTCCTTCAGTCTACGACCCGGCGCGGCCTCCGGGCCATTTGAGCTCGGCGCGCCCGTCGCGTTCGCGCGGCTTCAGCTGCGCGCGCGCCTGCCCCACGGACTTCTGGGGCATGGCGCCGCGGGCGCGGTTCTTCGGCGAGGCTGGGGACTTTTCCTGCCAGCGCGCGATGTCGCCGTCGGTCGGATGCGGCCCCACTTCGCGCGTGTCGGGGCCATCGATGCGGACCCAGTCGCACATTTCCTTCAGCCGCGATCGGATGCGCAAGCCGAGCTGCAGCGCCATCGACTGCGGCTCGGTGTTCTCCGAATCGGTGAGGTTGGTGGTGAACACCGTGACCCGCCGCTCGCTGTAGCGCGTGTTGACGACGAGCCCGAGCGTCTCCTCGACCCACTCGGACTTCTTCTCGGCGCCGATATCGTCGAGGACGAGCAGGTCGGCCTCGAGCACCGGCCGCAGCACGCCGAGCTCGGTTGCCTCCGCGTGGGCGCTGTAGGTGTCGCGCACCAGCTTCAGCAGGTCGCGGGTCTCGAAGAACACCGCGCGCGCGCCCTTGCGGCTGATCGCTTCCTTCATCAACGCGACCGCGAGGTGCGTCTTGCCGACGCCGTTGTCGCCGAAGAACAGGAGGCCGCGATCGACGACCGGGAACTGATCGACGAGCCGCGTCGCGCGGCGCAGCGCGTCGCGCTGGCTGTCGGTGTGCGCCTCGAAGTTCGAGAGCTCGCAGTGGAGGTAGCGGCGCGGGATGCGCGCGCTCTTCAGGAGCGATTCGAAGCTGCGCTGGTGCCAGCAGTCGCAGCGTGTGACCCGCGAGACACCGTCAACCTCGATCGTCTTCCATCCGGTGTCGTCGCAGATCGGGCAGGGCACAGCAGATGGTAACCGATCTGGCGGGGCCGAAAGGACCCGCCCTCCACTCACTATCAAAGTGCGATCGCCCTACTTCGAGGTCTTGACCTTCGGCTTGTCGGCTTCGTGCGGAGGCGGCGCCGGCGGATTGCGGCGAACGAGATCGGTCGGCGACGACTTCACGAGCGCGGTGCCGAGACGCTGCTCCCAGTCGTCGATGCCGCGCGCGAGCTCGCGCTTGACGTAGTCCATGAACTCGTTGACCTCGCCCTGCATCTGCTCGATCTTGCGGCGCATGTTCAGGATGATCTCGACGCCTGCCAGGTTGACGCCGAGGTCGCGCGTCAGCGTGAGAATCGTTTCGAGCTGCTCGAGATCCTCTTCCGAGTAGAGCCGCGTGTTGCCTTCCGTGCGGGATGGCTTGAGCAGGCCCTCGCGCTCGTACAGCCGCAGCGTCTGCGGATGGATGTTGTACTTCTGCGACACCGCGCTGATCATGTAGTACGCCTTGCCGCCGGCCCGCTTCGCCATGTCTACTCGCCGAATGACTCGCGCACGTTCTCGCCGTTGATGCGGCCGAACTCGCGCAGCAGTTCCTTCGAGCGCTCGTCGAGCAGCCTCGGCAGCACCAGCTTGACTTCGACGACGAGGTCGCCGCGGCGGCCGTCGCGCGTGGAGGCGGCGCCGCGCTCGCGCAGGCGGAAGCGCTGCCCCGACTGCGTGCCGGGCGGCACCCGCACCTTCGCGCCGCCGTCCGGCGTCGGGACGTCGATGCGCGCGCCGAGCGCCGCTTCGTGGACGGCGATCGGCACCGTGATGAAGAGGTCGTCGCCTTCGCGGTGGTACAGCGGGTGCGGCGTCACCTGCACGGTGACGTAGAGGTCGCCGGCCTCGCCGCCGCGCTGCCCGGCGTTGCCCTTGCCGGCGACGCGAATGCGCTCGCCGTCGGCCACCCCGGCCGGGATCCGCACCGCCACCGACTCGGCGCGCGTCTGCTGCCCCGTTCCTCCGCACGGCTCGCACGGACGCGGACGCTGCTGGCCGCTGCCGCCGCAGCCGGGACAGCTGCGCGTGAACACCATGTGGCCGCGGACCGTCCGCACCGATCCCGCGCCCTGGCAGACGAGACACGCGCCCGTGCTCAGGCGGGTCAGCCCGGTGCCGGCGCAGGTCCGGCACGTCTCGCGGCGCGTGACCGTGACGGTGCGCTGCGTGCCGTTGAACGCGGCCTCGAACGAGAGCGTGAACGTGTGGTGGAGGTCGACGCCACGCTCGGGAGCGGGCCGCTGCTCGCCGCGCGACGTGAAGACCTCGGCGAACAGATCGCCGAAGGTCGCGGCGTGGTCGCCGCCGCGCCCCGAGAAGTCGAACCCCTCGAACCCGCTGGTGCGGCGATCCTCGTCGCCGATCGGCGATCCGGAGTCGTAGCGCGTGCGCCGTTCGGGATCCATCAGCGTCTCGTAGGCCTCGAGAATCTGGCGGAAGCGCGCTTCCGCCGTCCGGTCACCCGGGTTGATGTCCGGGTGATACCGCCGGGCGAGGCGCCGGTAGGCTCGCTTGATCTCCGACTCCGTCGCGCCGTGCTCGAGACCGAGGATCACGTACAGGTCCAACTATTTCTTCTCCTCGTCGACGACCTCCGCGTCGATGACGTCGCCCTGCGCCTGCGAACCCGCCGCACCAGAACCTGCTGAACCCGCTGAACCCTCTGACCCCCCTGGACCCCCTGGACCCGCGCCCGCGGTGGCGCCGGCGTTCTTGTACAGCGCTTCGGCCGCCCGGTGCTGAGCCTGCGTCAGCTGCTCCAGCGCACGGTTCATCGCGGCCGTGTCGTTGGACGAGATCGCGCTCTTCAACTGCTCGATCGCGGTCTCGACCGCCGCCTTGTCGCTGGCGGCCAGCTTCGAGCCCATGTCCTGCAGCATCTTCTCGGCGCCGTAGACCGCCTGGTCGGCCTTGTTGCGAGCCTCGATTTCTTCCTTCCGCCGCTTGTCTTCCTCGGCGTGCGACTCGGCGTCCTTCATCATCCGCTCGACTTCGTCCTTGCTGAGGCCGCTCGACGCGGTGATGGTGATCTTCTGCTCCTTGCCGGTGCCGAGGTCCTTCGCCGACACGTTGACGATGCCGTTGGCGTCGATGTCGAAGGTGACCTCGATCTGCGGCACGCCGCGCGGCGCCGGCGGGAGGCCGACGAGCTGGAACCGGCCGAGTGTCCGGTTGTCGCGCGCCAGCGGCCGTTCGCCCTGGAGCACGTGCACCTCGACGCTCGTCTGGCTGTCCGCCGCGGTGGAGAACGTCTCGCTCTTCCTCGTCGGGATCGTCGTGTTCCGCGGAATCAGCGTCGTCATGACGCCGCCGAGCGTTTCGATGCCGAGCGAGAGCGGCGTGACGTCGAGCAGCAGCAGGTCCTTGACCTCGCCCGCGAGCACGCCGGCCTGGATGGCCGCGCCGACGGCGACGACTTCGTCGGGGTTGACGCCCTTGTGCGGCTCCTTGCCGAAGAGGTCCTTGACGATCTGCTGCACGCGCGGGATGCGCGTCGATCCGCCGACGAGCACGACCTCGTCGATCTTCGACGGGTCGAGCCCCGAGTCTGAGAGCGCCTGCTTGGTCGGGCCGACGGTCTTCTGCAGCAGGTCTTCGACGAGCTGCTCGAACTTCGCGCGCGTCAGCTTCATCTGCAGGTGCTTCGGCCCGGTCTGATCCGCGGTGATGAACGGCAGGTTGATGTCGCTCTCCATCACCGTGGAGAGCTCCATCTTCGCCTTCTCCGCCGCTTCCCTCAGGCGCTGCAGCGCCATCCGGTCCTTGCTCAGATCGATGCCGTCGGTCTTCTTGAACTCCGAGATGATCCAGTCGATGACGCGCTGATCCAGGTTGTCGCCGCCGAGATGCGTGTCGCCGTTGGTCGCCTTGACCTCGACGACCCCTTCACCGACTTCGAGAATCGAGATGTCGAACGTGCCGCCGCCGAAATCATAGACGGCGATCGTTTCGTCCTTCTTCTTGTCGAGACCATAGGCGAGCGCCGCGGCCGTCGGCTCGTTGACGATGCGCATCACTTCGAGGCCGGCGATCTTTCCCGCTTCCTTCGTCGCCTGGCGCTGCGCGTCGTTGAAATAAGCGGGGACCGTGATGACCGCCTTCGTGACCGGCGAGCCGAGATACTCCTCCGCCGCCTGCTTCAGCTTCTGCAGGATCATCGCGGAGATCTCCGGCGGCGCATACTCCTTGTCGAGGGCCTTGACGCGCACGTCGTTGCCGGCGGCCGAGACGGTGTACGGCACCATCTTCATTTCTTCGCTGACTTCGTCGAACCGCCGTCCCATGAAGCGCTTGATCGAGAACACCGTGTTCTCGGGGTTGGTCACCGCCTGGCGTTTCGCCACCTGGCCGACCAGGCGCTCGCCGGTCCTGGTGAACGCCACCACCGACGGCGTGAGTCGGCTCCCTTCCGGGTTCGTGATGACGACGGGTTCGCCGCCCTCCATCACGGCCACAACGGAGTTGGTGGTGCCCAGATCGATGCCGATGATTTTGCTCATGTCGTCGCGTCCCTCTGACCTAACTTTAGGCTGTTCTTATTATTAAATCTGAGTGTAGTGCAGTCAATTTTGGATTGCACGACGCCGCTAACCCGCTTCGTTTCTTCGCTATACTGACAGGAAGTGCAAGAACAGCAAGACCCCGCGAAGCCAAAGAGGCGCGTGGCGCTGCGGGTCGCGCAGGCCGGGCTGGTCCTCCTCTTCGTGATCGCGGCGGTGCTCGGCACGCTGGGGGGCGTCCTCGTCGCGTTCGCGGGCGACGTTCCCGAGATCAGCGCGCTCGACGACTACCGCCCGAACACCATCACGCACATCCTCGCGCGCGACGGCCAGACGATCGGCGAGTTCGCGACCGAGCGGCGCCTGGTCGTCGGCTACGACCAGATCTCGCCGAACCTGCGCAACGCGATCATCTCGACCGAGGACGCGGGGTTCAACCAGCACTTCGGCCTCAGCATGTCGCGCATCGCGATCACCGTGCTCAAGGACATCCTCACGGGCAAGCGGCAGGGCGCGAGCACCATCACACAGCAGCTCGCGCGCAATGTCTTCCTCCAGCAGTATCAGCTCGCCGGCGGCAAGTTCGAGATCTCACCGGAACGGAAGATCAAGGAATGGATCGTCGCGATTCAAATCGAGAAGCGCTTCACCAAGCCTGAAATCTTCACGCTCTACGCGAACCAGATCAATCTCGGGCACGGCGCGTACGGCGTCGAAGCCGCTTCGCACCTCTATTTCGACAAGGCCGCGAAAGACCTGACCGTGGAAGAAGCGGCGGTGATTGCGGGGATCATCCAGGCGCCCGGCCGCCTGAGTCCCTTCGTCAATCCGAAGGCGACGCTGATGCGCCGCAACTACGTGCTGCAGCGGATGGCGGAGGAGGGCTACATCACCGAGGAGGAGTCGAAGGACGCGCAGGAGCGTCCGCTCGTGCTGCAGGGACAGCAGCGCCCGGAACCGTCCGTGGCGCCGTACTTCGTCGAGGAGATCCGGAAGTCGCTCGAGCAGGAATACGGCGCGGACGCGCTCTATCAGAACGGGCTGCAGGTGCAGACGACGCTCGACGTGGAGCTGCAGGACGCGGCCAATCGCGCGGTCGATCGCGGGCTGCGGCGGCTCGACAAGCGGCATAGCGGCTTCCGCAAGGTGCGCAACATCCTGGCGGAGAAGCGCTCGCTCGAGCGGTTCACG
>Ga0137418_10001432_pt1 | contig 22029 bp, 20 predicted proteins | sample CZODoug3_1_2_16f_FD_122242 | JGI IMG/M metagenome (GOLD analysis project Ga0137418, IMG submission 122242) | Vadose zone soil fungal communities from Angelo Coast Range Reserve, California, USA - CZODoug3_1_2_16fungal (Hybrid Assembly) | ecosystem: Environmental > Terrestrial > Soil > Vadose...
CGCGGGTGATTTTCTTTGACGAACCGCTGACGGGGCTGGACCCCATCGGCATCCGGCGGATGAAGGACTCGATTTTGAAACGGGCGCGGGAAGGGGCGGCCATCATCATCAGTTCGCACCTGCTGCACCTGCTGGAGGAGGTTTGTTCCAACGTGCTGATTTTGAAAAACGGCCAGAAGATCATCGACGGCACGCTCGCGGAAATCCGTCAGCAGTTTGCGGGACTGGGCGACGCGAACCTCGAGGAGGTCTTCTTCCACGCCACGGGTGAAACCAAGCTGCCACCCGTCATCCCATGATCGGCGCGTTTTTTTATCTGGTCGGCCAATCGTGGAAGAACCGGACGCTGATGCGTTTGCGGCGGATGAAACAGCCCAAGTACCTGGTCGGGGCGATCGCGGGGGGACTGTACCTGTACTTTTACATGTTCCGGTTTGTCCTGCACCCGAACCGGTTCGGCACCGGATGGACCATCACGCCGGAAAACCGCGCACTGTTTGAATCGTTTGCGGCGGCGATTCTGGGGGTGATCCTGCTTCTAGGATGGGTGGTCCCCCACGAGCGCGCCGCGCTGATCGCCGCCGAGGCCCGAAAATCGCATGGAACGACCGTCAATGGCTGGAGCATATTGCCCGACAACACTGCGAACTTCGGCACGGATTACGCCTGGCGTGCCGTGGTCGCAATGGTCGGTCTCGGCGCGAACCTGCCCGAGGATGCCGTTTATCCGCACGCGACCGCGGACTCCGAAGGCCAACCCTTCGTCGGAACGAACAAGTATGTGATCCGTTTTGAAAAAGGGCAGCTCCCGCCGGCGCGCGCTTTCTGGTCCATCACGATGTACAACGCGCAGCAATTTCTTGTTCAGAACCCGATCCATCGCTACGCGATCGGCGATCGAGACAAGCTGAAGTTCGATGCCGACGGTTCCCTTCCAATTTACGTCCAGAGCGTTTCGCCAGGCCAGGATAAGGAATCGAACTGGCTCCCGACACCGCGTGACTCGTTCAATCTGTTCATGCGGATGTATTGGCCCACGGACGAAGTCCTGAACGGCAGGTGGACTATTCCGCCCGTCGAACGGGTGCACGATTAAGGAGGAATGTATGGCCGATTGGCTCGTTCGAACGTGGCACGAGATTGTCGCACGGCCGGATGGCCCATTGGCCATGCGCTTCTACCTGCAGCCGGCGATGGCCCTCTTCTTCGCAATACACGATGGCCTGGACGATGCCCGAAAAGGACAGCCGGCATATTTCTGGGCGCTTTTCACGGACCCACTACACAGGCGGGAAATGATGCGGGATGGCTGGAAGTCCGTCGGTACGATCTTCATCCTCGCCGTTATACTCGATATCGTTTACCAGGTGACGGTTTTGCATGCGATCCGTCCTCTCCAGACAGTTTTCATAGCCACGCTTCTCGCCATTCTCCCCTACACCGCTTTTCGTGGCCCGATCAACCGTGTGGCAAAAATGGTGCGGAGGTACCTTGCCGCGCACGGCGTGCTTACCTAAGCAGTTGGCGTTTTGAAACGCTTACTGTAGCGGCGCTCTACGAGCGCCGGTTTTTCCTGGAATCAACGAAATACCGGCGGTCATAGACCGCCGCTACAGCAGACAGGCACTATTGAATTGCCATGGCCAGGTGCAGGCGTTCTTCAGGCTTGATGAAGTGATCGGCGTCAGCAGCATCGGGACCGAGATCGATTTCCACCCAATTCACCTCGCCGGTAAACTTCCGGACGGAGTAGTCGTCGGTGACCGGGGAGCCGTTTTCGGTGCCGATATCGCACGTCTCATCGGCGGAAAACATGAATGGCTCGGTCTGCTCCACACGACCCTCGCCGACCTTTACTCCATCGATGAATAGAGTGACGGTTCCGCCTTTAGCCAGGCCGCCGCCGTCGTATGCGAACTCCATCCGCACCTGATGAAGGCCTGAGGGGATCGTGCGCTGGCTTTCGGTGTAGTAACGATTCAAACCGAAAAAGTTGTAACAGTATTTCAGCTTGCCGTTCTTCGCATATAAACTCCAGCCGCCGGTAATGCCGCCCTGGGCAATGACAACGCCATCTGCGCCGGGAGGGGGAACGCTGATCTCGGCGGTCACGGCGTGCGATTTGTTCTTAATGTTGACGACCGAGCTTTCGGTAATCCGCCCCATTCCGCCAAAGAACAGCTGGCGTGTGCCGCGAACCAGCGTCGTCGGTCAAAATGATCAGCACGTTCGGCGCGTTTTCCGGCGGGCGCAGGGGCTCGATCGGCGGATTACTCTGTGTCGGGATCCCTGGCATCGTATGTTGTCAGGCCCCACATGCGGACGATCCGGAATCGGCAGAACGGTGCGTTGAATCTTTTCAGACCGGTTGGACATGAGTGCTCCCTTCCATTGCGTTCCCTCACCTCCTGGCCCTATCGTCCAGAGATGAACCGTTTCAATTGAGAACCGGCCACACGGTAATCGAGCTCCGCCTGAAACATTTCCGCCTCGGCCTGGGCTCGTGCTCCGTCGGCTCCCGACATCGTTGCGAGCTGCAGCGTCAGATCTCGAATTTTCCGCGCGCGCTCCAGATCCAGAAATGCTTTCTGAGTGCCCGCCGCCACTTTGGCTTTCACCAATTCCACGGCGGCCTCCGCCATGGCGAGCTGTGTCTTACGCTCGCTCACGGTTTTTTCGCGCTTTCCAAAATCGAATATGTTGAAAGACGCCATCACGCCGACGAAAGCAAAGTCTTTCGGCAGCAGCGGCACGGCGATTTCATAGACGTAGCTGCCGATGACCGCGACGTCAGGCACGTACTCCAGCTTCGACAGCTTCGTTGCAGCCCGCGCCTTGACAGCGGTCTGTTCGGCCTCGATAACCTCTGCGCTGTTGACCAGGGCCTGCCTTGTCGCTTCCTGGAGAGAGACCGTTTCGACCGCCGGCTCCGGCGAAGCCAGCTCGAGTGCGGTGTCCGGTGGGAAACCGATCAACGCATTCAATGACCGGCTCAGTTCCGTCGCCAGAACCTTTGCTGCCGCGAGGTCTTCATCGGCCTTGAGGAGCGCCGTCCGACGTTCCGATACGTCGAGCGGCGGCACAGCGATGCTTGCCACTTGTAACCCTGCATCGATCATTTGGACCTTCGTCTCGGCAAGCATTTGATGACGCTGCGCGATCAAGAGACCGAAGTAGAACCGCTCGACGCTGTCCGCAACCTGGGCAGCGGATTGCGTCGCTTTCGCTCTTGCGATTTCTTCGTCGGCTCTTGCGATACTCACCGCCTCCCGGACCTTGAACAGCGGAGTGACCGGTTGTGTCACGGTGACAGCGAAGACGGTCTGGTCCTTTGTCAGCAGAGGAAGATCGGCCTGCCGGCGGGCCAACTGAATCGTTTGACCGAGGAATTTGTTGAAATGCAAGTTGGCGAACGTGGAGTCGATCTTGGGAAAGTAATCGGCCTGCGCGGCCTGTCGGTGATACCTGGCAGCATCGATGCCGAGTTGAGCCAGATTCGCTGCTTTGTTGCCGGCAGCCTGCGCCTGGGCTTGATCCAGTGTGATTCGCCGGATGCCATTCGATTGGGCAGCGAAGTTCGCGCTCAAAAGCAGAATGCCGGCCGCAGCGGGCAGCAGAGTACGAACAGCTTTCGTCCTGTTGAGCATAAATATCCTCCCTGTCCGTTATGCCGCTTTGGGCGCGGTCATCTTCCGCATCACTTCGTCGAGATTGAAGCTGGCCGGCTTCTGTCGTGGGGGAAATTCCTTGAAGCTCGAGAGCCACTGGCCCACGATCGTCTGGGCCGGCACCACGAGGAACATCCGTTCCGCCAGCCATTTGCCGTACAGCAGGCTCTCGTCGCCCCGCTCGAACGGATCGGCGCGAATATTGAATGCCTTGGGGAATCGCAGATTGGTAAAATCCCGCTGCCACACCTCCAGGCCTGTGTGCTCCTGCTCCTTGAAGACCATTTTCCAGTTCTCCACCCGAATAGCGAGCAGGTCGCCGTCGTCGCTCCAGTAGAGAAAGCCCTTGCGCGGCGATTCCTTCACCTCGCCTTTGAAAAAGGGCAGGAGGTTAGAGCCATCCAGGTGCACCTTGAACGTCCGGTCTCCCAGCTTGTGACCCTTACGCAGCTTGTCCACAATCTGAGGTTCACCTGCCGCGGCGGCGAAGGTCGGGATGAAGTCTTCATGCGCGCACATGTCGTTCACGATCGTGCCCGGTTTGATGATGCCGGGCCAGCGGATGACGCAAGGGACGCGGAACCCGCCTTCCCAGTTCGTGTCCTTTTCGCCCCGGAACGGCGTGCTGCCGCCGTCGGGCCAGGTCATGACTTCGGCGCCGTTGTCTGTCGTATAGACGACGATGGTGTTATCCGCAATCCCCAGGTCGTCGAGGAGCTTCAGCAACTGGCCGACGTGACCGTCCGTCTCCACCATACCGTCGGGATACGTACCCAGCCCGGTCTTGCCTTTGGACTCCGGCTTCAGGTGCGTCCATACGTGCATGCGCGTGGAGTTGAAGTAGCAGAGCCAGGGCTTGCCGGCCTTGTGCTGCCGCTCGATGAAATCTTTGGCGGCGGCCAGAAATTCCTCGTCGATCGTCTCCATTCGTTTGCTGTTCAGCGGCCCGGTATTTTCGATCTTCTGCCGGCCTACGCGGCCGTAGTGCATGTCTTCAGTCGGATCGTCGTTGTCCGTCGCCGTGCAGCGCAGCACACCACGGGGGCCGAATCGCTTCCCGAAATCGGGATTCTTTGGGTAGTCGGGGTTCTCCGGTTCTTCTTCCGCATTCAGGTGATAGAGGTTGCCGAAGAACTCGTCGAAACCATGCACTGTAGGTAGGAATTCGTTGCGGTCGCCGAGGTGGTTTTTGCCAAACTGCCCGGTAGCGTACCCGAGCGACTTCATGATGTCCCCAACGCTGGGATCCTCGGCGCGCAAGCCGATGTCGGATCCCGGCAGGCCAACCTTGGTCAGCCCGGTGCGGATCGGCGCTTGCCCCGTGATGAATGCGGCGCGCCCGGCGGTGCAGCTCTGCTGTCCATACCAGTCCGTGAAGAGCGCCCCCTCTTTCGCGACGCGATCGATATTCGGCGTGCGATATCCCATCACACCCAGGTTGTAGGCACTGATGTTGTACCAGCCGATGTCGTCGCCCATGATGAAAAGGATGTTCGGTTTCTGCTTTGCCATCTTTTTGTTCCTCCTATTGCTTCACAATGAAGAAGCTCGCCGGACGCATCGAAATCCCAAATGACACGTGGATGTATCGATGGCCTGGCCCATTCGGGCCGCAGGCCTGTAACGCTGACAGTAGTTCGGCGCGCACAGGTACGAGCCTCCTTTCATGACTTTCCTTGGAATGCGAATACCGTCCAGCCGCGGGTCGTAGCTCTTCTCGCGGTCGCCTCCCTTGGGATTCACGCTGCTGCAACAGGATTGACGGACAGCGCCATGGTCCTGATACCAGTCTGAAGTCCACTCCCAGACGTTTCCAATCATGTCGTAGAGTCCGTAACCGTTTGGAGGAAACAATCCCACCGGCGACGTCCATTTGAAGCCATCTTTCACCAGGTTCTGGATCGGAAATTCGCCCTGCCAGGTGTTCGCCATGATTTCGCCATCCGGCTCGAACTCGTCACCCCAGGCATAGTCGGCGCCTTCGAATCCGCCGCGCGCAGCGAACTCCCATTCCGCTTCGGTCGGCAAGTCCTTGCCGGCCCAAACGCAATAAGCTTCAACATCCGGGTAAGCGACATGAACGACAGGATGGTTCTCGAGACCTTCGATCGAACTTTTCGGCCCGAACGGATGACGCCAGTCCGCGCCGCGCACATAGCGCCACCAGCTGTACGGATTGCGCATATCGACCCGGTGGCGCGGCTGCACGAAGACGACTGAGGAAGGCGCGAGCAGCTCAGCCTTCGCTCCCGGGTAATCCGCCGGATTTGCCGGACGCTCCGCCAGCGTCACGTAATCCGTCGCCTCGAGGAAGCTCGCGAACTGCGCGTTCGTTACCGGAGCGGGATCGATCCAGAAACTCCCGACGGTCACCTGATGCGTCGGCGCCTCTTCAGGATAATAATGATCGGAACCCATCATGAAGGTCCCTCCATCGACCCAGACCATGCGGTCCAGCTTTGTCAAAGCGAGTGCTGTTTTGGTTTCCATTTCGTGTTCTCCTTTCGGGATCTTGTGGAGCGTTACATCGAAATTAGAATTGAAACGAAAACCGCGCGAGTATCCGGATTACTTCGGATCATCTGGAATCTTTTTTCGGAATGCCGGCGGGCATAGACCGCCGCTACAGTGATTACGAATGAACTTGCGGCGAGGAAACTGGTCGTCGCCTGGAAATCGGCAATCGAAGAATGAAGGTTGCGCCCTGATCTGCTCCGGAGCTGTGCGCTTTGATCGTACCGCCGTGAAGCATGACAATTTCACGCACGATCGCAAGCCCGAGGCCGAGCCCGGCACTTCTTGACCTGGTCGAACGATTTTCCTGCCGGTACGCGTCGAATACGTAGGGCAGAAACCGGGGTTCAATGCCCTTCCCCGTGTCGGACACCGTGCATTGCACAACGCCGCCGCGTCTAACGATTTTCAGCGCGATAGAGCCACCCTCCGGAGTGAATTTCACGGCATTGTTCAACAGGTTCATGAGAACCTGACGCACCCGGCGGGAATCGGCGAAGAACGGCGGTATGGCTTCCGATATGTCGGTGGAAATGCGCAGCTTTTTGCCTTCCGCCGTATGTTGGATAGCGCTCAGCGCCTCACGCGCAACCTCCTGTATCCGCATCTCTGCAAGCTCCAGACGCAGCTTGCCTGAGGAAATGCGCGCCGCATCGAACAAGTCGTCGATCAGGTAATTCAGAGCCCTCACATTTCGAATGATTCCTTCGATGGCGAGATTCTGCTTCTCGGCCGGTAAAGTTCCGCTCCCGAGCGCCACAGCCCAGCCCAGGATGGGCATCATTGGGTTTTTGAGTTCATGCGAGAGGACCGAAAAAAATTCTTCCTTTCGTTGAAAGGCATGTTCGGCCCTGGCGCGAGCGTCAAGCGCCTCATCGTACGCGCGTGCGCGAACGATACATCCTGACGCGATCTGCGCCAATCGAAGCATCTCGTCGCGCGCCTCCGGAGCCACTTCGTCCTGAGCCGGAAGAACGATAGTCAGGACACCAAGCGGCCGTTGCTCTGAGCCACGAATCGGCAAAAATGCCACGTTCCGGCGCCTGCATTGTGATAACAGGTCGCGCAGGTAGCGCGAAATGTTGGAGGGAGCCTTGCGCCTTCGGGACCAGAATATGGGCTTGCCCGTACGAAACGCACTGGTGACCGGACCTTTCCTGATCATTTCTTCCGCGAGATATTTCTTCGGAATGTGCCTGGATCGCCACTTCGAAACCATCTGCAGGTCGCCGTCGTGCTCGACAAAGATCATTCCTGCGGGGCTGCCAAAGGCTTTGCGGCAGTAGTTTCCAACGATGTCGGCCACAGACCTCAACGTGTACGCTCGACTGAGACTCACAACGAGTTCATGTAAAGATATTGCGCCGTCCTTGCCCATCGCACTGGGGCCGTGCGCCTCCGCCGAGTGATCGGCAGTCTCGATGACTGCCAGATACCCTATCTCGTCGCCGACGAACTGGCGACGAATCCGGAATTCGACGGGAAAGTGTTTTCCCTTGTGGACGATCGAAACGTGGACGGCGCAAGGTTTGTCAGTCTGTCGGGAAGCGGCCAAACGCTCGCGCAGGCGTTTGATGTCGGAGTCGGCCACAAAGCCGAACAAGGACCTCCCCAGCAGCGGCGTTGCCGCGCCGTTGAGCATCTCGGCACACTCCTCGTTGGTCTTGAGAATGCGTGCTTTCCCATCGAGTTCGAGGTAAGGAATCGGAACCCGGTCATGAAGGACTCCATAATGTCTGAGTGATTTGACAAACACTCGTGCGTGGTCCCGCAAAGTTGAAATCGTGTCGTTCAGGCTGGGCTTCCGCAGCCGGCCGTTCGTCTTGCCCGGTATGTTTTCTTGTTCCGCGGCAGTGCGGATATCGACCATCAGGCGATCTACGTCCGTTATCAGACGCGTGAAATCGGTCACAAAACGCGCGGCCGGATAATCAAAAGTCTCCCTGCTGTCCTCAGCCGATTGCCTTCTCATGGACACCATAGCCATACCTCACTTCATGCGCGTCACGGCAGGCGGCCGCCATCTTCCACTAAAGACGTCGGGCTTTGGCCAGTACATCCGGACGACGAGATTGAATGAGTCTTTGGGCGCAGGAAGCCAGTTGAATTCTCTGTTCGTACCCGGCCACTCGTGCTGGATGGAGATGGAAAGCGAATTGTCGGAATTGAGTCTTAGCCTGTCGTGATCGCCGATGACAGCATCAAATGCCTGCGCGGGATTCTTCAGCATCAGCCCGGCCAGTCTTTTGTAGAACGCCGGCGCGTCGTACCTTGCCACCTGTTCTTCGGGCGTGCCTGCCTGGTCAACGTCCAGCCGAAACGGAATACTATGCGACGATGGCGGCTTACCCCACTGGGTCAGGGGAACAAGACGGAAATGATCCTGCATGCGATGAACGACCTGAATGTCTTCAAGTCCCGCAGCCTGAACGTCTTCAGCTACACGCTGAGCCTCGCGCGGAACGTTGTGGATTTTGAGGGGTGTTTTCACTATTCCTAATCTATGAAGACGGAAGGGTGTCCGGTATCAGGACAAGTGCGTGCCCCGCTTTGTATTTTTTCGGGACGCATCCGGAATATGCCCGATTGCCATTCGCGCGCTCTCCGTCAATGATGGGTTTCGAATCTCAAACAACGGAAGTGAACCATGACGAAGCGAGTGCTGCTTGCAGACGACCATATGCTATTCGCACAGGCGCTGGCTCAGCTGCTTGTACCAAAGTACGACGTGGTTGACATCGTCGGAGACGGCAGAGCGCTGCAGAGATCCGCGCGCGAGCACAAACCGGACGTCATCGTGACGGACATCACCATGCCGCTCATGAGTGGATTGGAGAGCGTACGCTTGCTTTGCAAGGACACGTACACGCCCAGGATCGTTTTCCTGACCATGCATGCGGACGCCGAACTTGCTCGAGAGTGTTTCAACTGCGGCGGTTCGGCGTTTGTGAACAAGGAGTCCGGTTACGACGAACTCACCGTTGCCATCGATGCGGTATTGGAGAACCACCTGTACCTATCACCGACCATCGCGGCAGGCATGATCGACGTATTGAGAGATCCTGCCGGCGCCAGCGCCGAATTTGAACAGCTCACTCACCGCCAGCGCGAAATCCTTCAATTGTTTGCCGAAGGCAAAACCATGAAGGAAATCGCCTCCGTCACGAATCTGTCGACGCGAACGGTCGAATGGCACAAATACAAGATGATGAGGCTTCTGCGCGTCCGGCGCAGCGCAGAACTGATCCAGCATGCCGTGCGCATGAAATTGGTTGTTTAGTCTCCGCAGTCTTACGGGATTCCCCGACAAACTTTACGAGAGTTTCTAAATCCATGCAGGCCGGACACTCACATGCTTCGCGAATGAGCGACACTAGACGAAGGAGTTTGCAAAATGCTCGAGTCCACTGCTCATTACGGTGCAGGCGCTGGCGATGCCGTTGGTTCCACAGAAAGGAATTCGAATCTGACAACCGCAGTCGCCGGGCCCACAGTGGCGCGGGAACTTGTGACACAAGTCCCAATCGTCAGGGATCGGATAGCTCTCATCGATTCTCACGGAAATATCGTTGCGGTCAATAACAACTGGATGGCTCTTGCCGAAGAGACTGGAGCGGCCTTGAATCGCGTTGGACCGGGAGTGAACTATTTGGAAGTCTGCCGACAGGCAAGCGGTTCCTCCGCCGCCGATGCTCGAGAGGCTCTCAGCGGAATTCGCGCAGTTCTGAAGGAAAAGGTTCAATCCTTCACCATGGACTATGCCTGCCACACCCGTGCAGGGCAGGCTTACTTCCGGATGGTCGTCACGCCAATCTCTTACCGGGATGCCCGGGTTGCCATCGCCCACATGGATATCACTGAACTACAGCTTTCAAGGGACAGAAGCTTCACCCGCTTGCAGGAGGTCGGCAGGCGTTTGATCAATGCGCAGGAAGAGGAACGGCGGAGAATCTCGCGAGAACTACATGACGATATGGGCAACAGGATCGCACTGCTGGCGTTCTCTGTCCGCGACATCATGAAGCAACGCTCGAAGAACTCCGGTTCAAGCATGCACCGGTTTAATCAAGTCATCAGTAATCTCAGCGATCTTTCAAACGCGCTGCGCAACCTCTCGCATTGCCTTCACCCGCCTCTGCTGGGGTATCTGGGAATCGGCGCTGCGCTGAAGATGCTCTGCGAGGAGTTTGGAAAAACGCGAGGTATCCGAGTCGATGTTGTGGTTCCGCCAGAGTTCAAACGTCTTCCCTACGATGTGGAACTTTGTATATTCCGGATTTCCCAGGAATGTTTACAGAACATTGCCAAACACTCCGGCGCGGATAGCGCCCGTGTCGTCCTCGAACGCACGGCCGGGCACGTCCAGTTAACAGTGTCCGACACCGGCAAAGGATTTATTCAATCGGATGCCATCCAGAAAGGCGGACTCGGTCTTGTCAGCATGAAAGAACGAGTGCAGTGCATTGGGGGACGCCTGGAAGTGGACAGCTCAGCGGGGGCGGGCACCAAAGTCCGTGTTGGGATCCCCCTCCCGGAGGATATACGCTCAGTCAGGGTCGGATGAGCCTGTTGCGGATCGCGTAGCGGACCAGCTCTGTGATCGACTTGAATCCGAGCTTCCGCATGATCGCGGCTCTGTGGGTTTCTACCGTTTTCACGCTTATTCGAAGATGAGAAGCGACATCAAGGAGAAGGTATGAATCGGACAAGCGTTCTACTGGCAGACGATCACGTCATGTTGACGGACGCACTAGTCAACCTCGTCCGGCAAGAGTTTGAGGTTATAGGAGTCGCGCGCGATGGTCGCGCGATGGTTGAAATGGCAAGACAGAGCCGTCCCAACGTGATTGTCACCGATATCTCGATGCCCCACCTTAATGGCATCGACGCAGCGCGAATTCTTCGCAAAGAAGCGAGTTCCGCCAGACTTCTGTTTCTCAGCATGCATGCCGATCTTCCCCTCGTCGAAGAGGCCTTCCGGGCCGGCGCCTCGGGTTACGTTCTCAAACTGTGCAGCGCAGAAGAATTCATGAAAGCGATTCAATGCGTCGCTCGGGGCACTACGTACATCACACCGTTGCTCGCTGGAGACCTGATCTCGACTCTGCTGACGGCAGGACCACAAGAGATCTCTCGCGAAACGACACTCACCTTGCGCCAGCGTGAGGTGCTGCAGTTGCTTGCCGAGGGAAAGACGATGAAGGAAGTCGCAGCCGTGCTGGGGATCTCAACCCGGACCACCGAATCGCACAAATATGAAATCATGCGGCAACTGGGCGTCCGAACAAGTGCCGAGCTGATTCGGTATGCCGTTCGGATAAAGCTCGTCTAGTCCGGTCACTCCAATGCCCGAAGGTTTATTTGAGGGCGGTCCCCCGCTTGCGCTCGAACGCCGCCTTGGCTTGATCAAACCCGGCGATCGGCGGGTTCTTCTCCGGGCTTTCATCGTAGCGCTCATTGGATGGCCACCGCTGCTGGCGTTGACTGCAATTCGGGAAACGTTCGCACACGATGGATCGTTCTGGTATTTCCTCCATGACTTTGGTGCCCACGCACGATTTCTCATAACCGCGCCGTTGCTTGTGATTGCTGAGGCCTGGTGCCTGCCGAGACTCTCCAGAATTCCATTGCAATTCCTCGATTCCGGAATTGTCCGGGACAGCGACAGAGACCTGCTGCTTGTCGAGTTTGCTTCCACAAGACGGTTTCTGAATTCAATCTGGGTGGAGATCCTGGCCGTGCTTTTCGCGTACGGTGCGGTAGCAGGGTTGGCCGCCATGTTGGCGGTCAAAGACCTGCCGAAGTGGTATATCTACCTTGGAAGCCGGCATCCCGTGTACACGGCTGCGGGACAGTGGCATGTTTTTGTAAGCTTGCCGTTGCTCGCTGTTCTCGTTTTGGGTTGGATGTGGCGCCATTTTCTTTGGTGGCGATTACTGTCGCGGATTTCAAAACTGAACTTTCGGCTTATTCCCGGACATCCCGAATCGTCTCCAACGTGTATCAGATAGCCTACCTTCCTGTAACTTTCGGAGCTGTACGGGAGCTGATCGTGGTCACGCTCGTGCCGTTTCTTCCTGTTGCGCTGTTGGCTGTACCCTTCGATGTACTCATCACCAGCATCGGAAAACTTTTCCTTTAATATACCGGAGTTTTCCCTATCGACTTTCTGCTCGCCGGGACGCACCATCGAGCCCCATGAGTACACGAATAGACGTTGCGCTGATTCTCTGGAATCCCGATGTCATTCAACTAGTCTCTTTCGTCTTACTTCATCGGAACCTGAAATCGCGCGGCGTCGAACCGTCTCGAGGTGCGGAAGAAATACAAGACTTGATCGTGTCGTGCAGTCCGACTGTCGTGGTATTTGATCTTAAACCGCCTTACGACGAGTCGTCCTCGGTTGTCCTGGGTCTGCTCGGCCGCTTTCCCGATCGGTCATTTGTGATGACGTGCGCAGATCCCGCGCTGGCTTTAAAGGCTGCGCCATGGCTGTCCTGCTATCCCATCTTTCAGAAACCTTATGAGCCGGACGAGATCGGTGAGACTGTGGGTTCGATGGTGCGACTCGCGTCAGGAAATGTCGCCTGGAAAGGTCTGCCACATGACGTCTCGGATGTCACTGCAAAGTAAGCGGCATTTCACTGGAGCAGGTTCCAACAGAAACATCAGGTCCGGCAGAGCGCTGAAGAACGCCTCATCAAGCCGTAACTTCTTCGGTGGCTGCCGAAGCCTAGGCGGCCTCAGGTTGTACTTCGGCTGAGGACCCAGGCTCCTCGTCCGCGCGCCTGTCGATTCGCGTGATGCTGTACACGACGCCAAGCCACAGGCACACCAAAACGATATTCACCAGTGCGAAATTGCGACTGTCGAAGGCGAGTCTGGTTCCGAGGAACACCAGAAGTGCCGATAAGGCATCGCCCGCACGCCAGAAGAAACTGTCAATTGCGGTTTTCGCTTTGTACTTGGACTCCCGGTTGGTCGGCAGGAACAGGGCATGGCGGGCGGTGTTCTGAATCGAATAGTCGGTGCTGTTCTCCGCAATCTTGGCAAATCGAATAAAACTCAGGATCGGCACGAAAGCCAGCAAGGTGTAACTTCCGAGAGCGATTATTGGAAGGAACAAGAGGGCGGGCCGGATGTCGAAACGCCTGATGATTCGCGAAACGGCGAACATCTGAAGAGCGCCGCTCAGCATATTGACCCAGAAAAAGAAGTCGGCGTAGAACTTGCCGATATAGGCCTCCTGGCTGGCGGCACCCGCGGCACCAACAGCCTCTCTTGCGTGTTGAGCGACAGCTTTGCCGAGAATAAATTCCCCCGTTGTATTCACGAGATTTGACAGCAATATAAGCATCGCAATCAGCAGTAGATAACGGCTCTTGAACACCAGGCGGAAGCTGCCCGACGTCGGGAGCTTGATGTCTTCCACCTTTCGGGGACCCTTCACCGCAATCGCTCGCTTTTCCCGGTTGTGAACGCACGTTGTCAAAACAATGCACACGCTGAGCAGCACTGCCGTCACCAACATCATCGGGTATGGACCCAGGGGATTGAAAAGCCAGCCCGCCAGGCGCGCGCCGAAAATGCCTCCAAGGGAGCTCCCGATACCGACTACGGCGAATAGACGCTTCCCCTGCTCGTGGGTGTAGATATCATTCGCGAATGCCCAGAATTGGGCGATCAGGATCAGATTGAAAAGACCTACCCAAAGGAAGAAAACAACACCAAGCTGAATCCCGGCATCGCCGAGGAAGTAAAAGATCAAAAGATTTGAAATGAAAAACGCCGTCACGCCGTTGATGAGCCGGACACGATTGACACGGCTGGCGATGGCGCCATAGGCAGGAATGATGAACAGGAACAGCAACGCCTGTCCCGCCCCCGCATAGCTTTTGATTTCCGCACCGAGTTCGCCCAGGATGAGGGCTTCCCGAACCGGTTTGATGATGTAGTAGGCGGTCAACAGCAGGAAAACATCGATCATCAATAGAACGGATGTGAATCCCTCGCCGCTGCGGACGGGCGCGAAGATCGACAGGAATCGCTCGAAAGGGTTCTGCATTTTCAGACTCTCCGATTGCACGGCGGCCCCTTTCACAAATCAAGGTGCAAGCGGCGTGCCATGCAACGGTCTCGTCAAAAACACGGATCGGCTGAAACCCACGCCCAGAGCCACTTTCCAAGGACTTCGTTTTTGTGTATCCTGACTGTCGCATATTTAAACTCATCGCTTTCGTAGTTGCTATTCCGGCTACTGTGTTGTCTTCCATTGCCGCCGTGGTGCAGACCGCACTGGCGCCCGGCCGCACTTTATCGGATCGCAAATCAAGGGTAGGATGCCAGGAAGGCCTACGACGAAGCCTGCGATATCGGTCTTCGATGCAGGGTCAAGACCTTTTCGAGTGAGCTTGCGCTGAAACCCACGCCTGTATTCAGCCGCGGAGCGGCGACAGAGTGTAGCCCCGGGCGCAAGCCCGGGGTAGGTGTCGTTTTGGCACACCAGCCCCGTAGGGGCGAAAGAGTCTTTCGCCCCTACGGGGCTGAGATCGTCTCGAAAGAAAACCCCGGGCTTACGCCCGGGGCTACACTCTGTCGCCGCTCCGCGGCTGTCCATGGCGGCGCATTTTGGACAGCTCTCACTGACCGCCGTTATGTCCCGTATCCAGAAGACTTTTTCCCCAGTAGATTTACGGACCACCGAATTTATCTTCGGCGGTCATAGACCGCCGCTACAGCTACCCGCGCGAGATTCGTCCAACGACAAACTCTCCGCTGCGTTTTGCAAATAAGTAAACGGTGACCGGATCGCGATGCGTCCCGACTCGCATGGTTCGAATCGTGACTGCGATCGGCCTGTCAGGGGCATTCTTCTCGAGTGCTTCGCTCAATGTCTTGCGGTCCACCAGAACGAACCGGTCTCGTGTGGTCATTTCTGCAGACTTATAGTGATGTCCTTTGACCTGGTATGCGTATTCCGTCGCCGCACCATCGGCCAGATTCCAATCCACCATGAGATCCTGGAACTTCAGAGCGATGCCTTCCCGGCAAGTCTCGACCGTGAATCGCGCGAGCGGATTGACCTGCCTCAGCCAGTGATCGGCCACCTTACGCCTTCGCTCCAAAAGTGTCCGCATAATGTACTCGGTCGCCATGGGATCTGTGTACTCCGCGGTCTCGACGATCCTGCGAAGCTCGGCTTCGCTGAATGACAGGATGATGCGGGTGGCCCAGAACGCGTCTTCATCCGTCATGTTTTCAAATGCCATCACCGGATATGTTGTCTTCCACTTCTCCGGTTCGAAGTCATTCGACGTAAACGCCCCAACTCGCGGCAACACGACGACGCCCTGTTTCTCGGCGGCCGATTCGTAAAACCCGAGCGTGAACATTTCGCGTATGACGCTCCCGAGATCGAAGGCATGCTCACGGCCGCGAAAGTATTCCGGCGGATATTCGGCGCCCAGCGTTGACCCGAAGTCGAGCAGATAATGCCGAAGGAACTTACGGCCGTGTTCTTCGACGTACATATCCAGGCTCTGTTCTTCCTTCATGTCCCAGTGATTGATCCAGGAAGCGATCACGCGCAGGCCACGCAGCTCCCGCCGATGCTCGTGAGGTATGAGGTCATTAGGGTCGTCGTGGCGGATTCCGACGTGCGGAAAAGGCCCCTTTGGCGTCCCCGGCAGGAATTTGCTCGCAAGCACCCGATAGCGTCCATCCGGCATTCTTGCGGTGGGTCCGAGCAATTTCGCCAGATCCTGACGTGTAAATGGTCTCCGCTTGTTCGAAGCGTCACGAACCTCGAGCTGTTGTCCAATGATGAGCTGGTCGGGTTGGATGTACGCGATGTAGTTTTCGGGAACGTTGTAGCCCACAGCATAGAGAATCTTGGTGGAAATGACTTCCGCACCCGACATAAGCTCCGGAGCATTCGCATTATCAAACTTGATGAAGTACACCTGCCCTTCCCTGTCCCTGAGCTGCATACCCGGCGTGACTCCGGAATCCTTGGTTTTCGTGATCGTGGCCTGATCGAAGTCCGGCGGGCCGCCCTGGTTGGGACCACGCACCAGCTCCTCGATACTCATGTGGCGCAGATGGTGGCGGTTGGTGTACCAGCTCGAGTCGGGCACTTCATCGACTGCATTGACATTCATGGCAGGCTTCGGATTTCCGGCCAGGGCCCGAAACCATCGCGGAACGTCGAGATTCTGTTTCGCTTCTTCAACCCACTGTTCACGGAAAAAATCATCGTAGAAACTCGCGCTGCGTGCCTGGGGCTCGGGAATGTTCTTCATATCGAAATCGAGCCAGAGAACATCAATGGCGGCGCGGACGTCGATGTGCACAGCCAGGGCGGTTGCAAGCGCGAGGAAGAGCAGGAAAGCGGCTTTTGTCCGGAATCGCATCCGCCTCCTAGAACGTCGGATTGAAATTGACATACATGCGCCATCCTTCATTGCTGTGGGCGAAATCGAGGGTCATCAGGAGCTTCCGTGTGGGTCGGGTGATGAAACGGGCGCCATAACCTGTGTGAAAACGGTTCCAGCCGAAGTCGCCGGGTTCGGGGGCGACCTGTCCCGTGTCGACGAAGAAACTCCAGTCGAATGCGCTCCAGATGCGGTATCGGTACTCGAGTCCGAGACTAAGTGCGCTCTTGTCGCGGAATCGGTAGTCTTCAAATCCGCGCAGCGTTTCCCACGTGCCAACCACTGGCATGTCGAAAAACGGGACCTGGCTGCCGCCCTTTTCCTGATTGGTTTCGGCCAGACCTCGAAGAGCGATCACCTTCTTACCGTGCCGGCTTACAGGAAAGAACCGCTGGAACTCGAGATGGTATTTCCAATAGGCAAAGTCTCCCTTGCCGACTGCTTCGTGGAGACTCACCTCCACAAATTCCTGGCCGCCATGAGTCGCCATGTGCGGGTCGTCCCGGGTGTTGTGTTCGATCGATAGCGAAGTGGCACGCATACTGGCACCGGTGAATAGCGCCGGGACATTACTCGCCGCGAATACACGTTGCGCAGACTTGCCGGATTGAGGCTCGGTCACGCCGACTTTCTCAAAGCTCAATTGGACTGTGGATCTCAGGTTGTTGCTGACCTGAGCTGAAAAACCGATCGCTCCTTCTCGAGTCACGGTCTTGAAGAAAGACTCATTGTTCAGGGACGTATCATTCCCGATTCCGAAAAAATTGTCCTCCGGCCTTGAACGGTAGGCCCCGTCCACAAAGACGTACGAACTCCCTGCAGGAACGTGCACACTGAATTGATAGTTCTGGTAATGCCTGTACGTGTAGAGCAGCGAGGTTTCGATCTCGATCGTTCGCCCAAAGAAGGCATGGTGAAGTGGCGTAATAGACGGACCGAACCCGGAACCTGGGCCTGCTCCGCCGATACCAACCCGGAATCGCCCCGGCCTTTGCCCCAATCTCTCGAAGAGCGGGCTGGTGGCGACGGAATACGCCGGCCGGAATACACCTACATCGACCCACGTAAACGGATGCAGCGCCCGCTTGATGAAATAACCGGTCGGACGGCCATCGACAATGCGAGCGCCCTGCTGGCCGGGATCCGGAGTCTGAGAAATGTCCGGCGGCGGATCCTGCGCCTGGAGCGGCACAGCCATCAAGCCAACTGCCAGCCAGAAAACCCATTTGGATAAGCTGATTTTGCAGCGTTGCATGTATATCCGGCGACACGCACCTCGACCAGCTTGAGTATAGGAGTACTGTTTCTGTTGCCGTTACCGATGGACCCCCGGCTGTCCCGCGTGAGGTTTCCGGGGATTTTGAGGAAAAAGTCCTGACACGGGCTAACGCAGAGCGCGCAACAGCAGGATCGAACGTGCAGCGACGCAGAGCGTTGCGCCATTGGGAAACTCCTGAGAAGGAGGCTCTCCATGGGGGTTGGCAGTATCAAGCACGGCGGTCCAGTCGCGTTGGAGCCCGGCCGGCAGGTTGAAGCGCAGCGACTCGAAGTGCGCATTGAAGGCTGCATAAAAGTCGTCATCCGCTTCGTCCGCTCCTGCGCCGCTAAGAAACATTCCGAGCGCCTTTGCGTAACCGGTAGTCCAATCCGCGGGACGCATGGCGAGTCCATCGTTTCGATACCAGCCGGTTCCGCTGCAATAGAATCGTCTGCGAAACACCGGATGCTCGCGCCGAAGCGTAACTACTCTGGCAACAAACGCGAAGAAGTCATAATCCGCATGTTGCCAATCCATCCAGGAGGTTTCGCTGTCCTGGCAATATGCATTGTTGTTGCCGCCTTGTGTCCGTCCGATCTCGTCTCCGGCAAGCAACATGGGCACACCTTGCGAAAGCAGGACCGTTGTCAGCAGATTCCGCTTCTGGCGCGACCGAAGCTGATTGATAGCGTTGTCCGGCGTCGGCCCTTCGGCGCCGCAATTCCATGATCGATTGTCGTTCTCGCCGTCGGAGTTCGATTCGCCATTGGCGTCGTTGTGCTTTTCGTTGTAGCAGACGAGGTCTTCGAGCGTAAAGCCGTCATGAGAAGTTACAAAGTTGATACTGGCCGACGGCAGCCGTCCAGCGGTTTCGTAGAGATCTGGGCTTCCGGAGATACGATAAGCGAATTCATTCAAAGCGTGATCGGCCCCGCGCCAGTAGTCGCGCACACAGTCCCGGAACCTCCCATTCCACTCCGACCACAGTGGCGGGAAGTTGCCTAACTGGTATCCCCCATCGCTCACATCCCAGGGCTCCGCAATGAGCTTGACCTGACTCACGATCGGATCCTGCTGAATGACATCGAAAAATGCGGACAATCGGTCAACATCATGAAGCCCTCTCGCGAGGGTCGATGCGAGATCGAAGCGAAATCCATCGACGTGCATTTCGGTAACCCAGTAACGCAGAGAATCCATCAAAAGTTGTAATACGTTTGGCTGGCACATGTTCAGGCTGTTGCCGGTGCCGGTGTAGTCCATGTAGTAGAAGCGATCGTTCTGGACCAGGCGGTAATATGCGGCGTTATCGATTCCCTTGAAAGAAAGGACTGGTCCGAGATGATTGCCTTCAGCGGTGTGGCCATAAACGACGTCGAGAATCACCTCGAGGCCGGCACTATGCAGAGCTTTCACCATCTGCTTGAACTCCCGCACCTGCTGACCCGCGTCGCCGCCGCAGGTGGAATACTCGTTGTGCGGCGCAAAAAAGCCGATGGTGTTGTAGCCCCAGTAATTGCGCAGTCCCTGCTCGAGCAGATACAGGTCATGCACGAACTGCTGGACTGGCATCAGTTCGATTGCAGTCGCTCCAAGGGTCTTCAGGTGGTTGATGGCCGCCGGATGGGCGAGCCCGAGGTATGTGCCTTGCAGTTCTGCGGGAATATCGGGATGGCACATCGTGAGTCCCCTCAGGTGGGCTTCATAGATCACGGTCATGTCCCAGCGGGTTCGGAGTGGCTTCTCGTTCTCCCAATCGAAAGTGGGATCGATGACAACAGATCGGGGCACGTATCGCGCGGAATCCAGATCGTTCCGGGAATGTTCCGGATCGATAAAGTGATGCGCAAATAGAGCCTCATGCCATCGCAGCCGTCCCTGGATACATCTGGAGTAGGGGTCCAGAAGCAGTTTTGTCGGATTGCAGCGAACGCCGGACACCGGTTCCCATGGACCATGCACTCGAAAGCCGTAGTGTTGTCCGGCTCGAAGACCTGGAACATAGCCATGCCAACACAATGCCGTCATCTCGGGAAGATCGCACCGAGTTTCCCGTCTGTGCTCGTCGAAAAGGCACAGCTCCACCCGGCGGGCGACGCTGGAGAACAAAGAGAAGTTCACGCCGGAACCATCGAAAGTGGCGCCAAGCGGATAGGGTTTCCCGGATGAGACACGCACGAGAATAAGCCAGCATTCGGGGAACCGGGGGGCTGGGTTTCTGCGGAACCGGCAAAATAATTCGGGGACAGACGTATAAATCACCTGATTCGCAAGTGAAGTAACGTTGCACGCAAATCAGGTGATTTATGCGTCTGTCCCCGAATTATCGCGTCAGACTGCCTCGTACCACGAACTTCGGCCGCGTCCCAGAAGCTGGAGACGTCCTGCCTGAACGAGCTGGCGCAAATGCAGCTTCAATGTGTTTCGATTGGCCTTCGTAAGTGCCTGCGCTGCAGTCAACGTCAGCCGGCCGTGCTGGTGCGTCAGTTGCAGCAATAACTCATCGAGAGCGGAGAGAGAAGTCATGAGCCTTTCCCTCTTCACCTTTTCCGCCAGAGAATTTTTCTGCTCCACGAGACAGAGAAGAAAAAAACGCAGCCAGTCCATCAAATGAGACTCGTCCTTATCGAGCGTTCCCTGGGCGCTCCGGAGCGCGCGATAGTACTGTTCCCTGTTCTCCTCCACAACGCGCTCCAGCGAACTGTAGGGTACGTATGTGTAGCCCGTTCGGGCCAGAAGCAGGTTGGTGAGTACTCGAGCGAGCCTGCCGTTGCCGTCCTGAAACGGGTGGACTGCAAGAAATCGGACGACAAAAACGGCGACGACGAGAAGCGGATGATGGCTGCTTCCGCCAAGCTCGCGGTTCGTCCACGCAACCAATTCCTCCATCAGCCGCGGCGTGTCAAACGGCGTTGCGGTTTCAAAGATCACGCCCACACTTCGGCCATGCTCGTCGAAGGCCTCCACATTATTTGGCGTCATCTTGTAGCCCCCGCGATGGTACTCGTCTCGATGTGAAAATCGAAGCAGCGTGCCGTGAAGCTGCTTGATGTGGTTTTCCGTCAGCGGCATGTCCCGCCAGGAATCGAACACCATTTTCGTTGCCTCCGCATATCCGGCAACCTCCTGCTCGTCCCGCGACCTGAATGAGCCGAGATCGAGGTTGGACAGCAGAACGTCCACCTCACGGTCGGTCAGCCTGGCACCCTCAATCCGAGTCGATGCTCCGACAGACTCCACCGTCGCTATCTGGCGCAACGTCGCCAGTCGATCCGGCGCCAGACTCCCGAGGGCTTTCCATGCTCCCTTGAACTCGTCAATCTCGCCGACGAGCAGGAGCAGATCCGATGTAAGTACCAGATTCTTGAAAGGATCGAGAGGCATATCCGTAACTATACCCAAGAATACCCGAAATCGGCATTGGGTATTCTCGGGTAACGTTGTGGGTATCGGGGGCTTTGCCCCACGGAACGCTCCTGCCACACGGAATCCTGTAAATTCCTCTTTTGCCCCACAAATAAGTCACTAACCCTTAGTGGCTCGCGCACAAAACCATTCAGGATTTGAGTTTCACTGAAACCGGGAAGCGCTCGCCTGCGGTTTTCTTTTTTTGAAAAAAAACGATTGCCTTGGCTAGTTGAGAAATGCGCACCTCTGCCTCCGCGATCTGATCTTTAGCTGTGGCAATTAGGTAATCCCATGTCGTGTCTACTTGGTGTCTTGGTGGTTTTGTCTTGACACTGTCTACAGACATTGTATAATACCTCCATGGTTAGCAAGAAGGAATACGTCGAAATCATTCACCAACTCGGAACGCATCTTAATGAACTCGTGGAAGAGAGAGATCAAGTAGAAGTTCGTCGGAATGAACTCGATATTGAGATTAAGAATCTCAACGTAATTCTTGCGAAGTTGCACCTGCTTTGTGGCCAGCCTGATAACTATGAAGACTTGAGTACTGTTGGTTTCACTGACGCAATTCGAAATGTTCTTGACGCCTTGGCCGGAGCCAGAGCCTCTGCCGCTGACGTCAAAGGAATGCTTGCCAAGCGGGGCTTTGACCTTTCCCGTTACGATAACCCGATGGCCTCTATCTACAAGATTCTGACGCGCCTCAAGGAGAGCGGGGAAATCGATTCGGAAACAGAGGGGAATA
>Ga0137418_10001433_pt1 | contig 22022 bp, 21 predicted proteins | sample CZODoug3_1_2_16f_FD_122242 | JGI IMG/M metagenome (GOLD analysis project Ga0137418, IMG submission 122242) | Vadose zone soil fungal communities from Angelo Coast Range Reserve, California, USA - CZODoug3_1_2_16fungal (Hybrid Assembly) | ecosystem: Environmental > Terrestrial > Soil > Vadose...
GTCCGTGGAGAAGCATGAAGTTAAGCAAGGGATGAATGAGTTTCAGGCTGTGTTTGCGATCGGCATGGGTCGCCCGGACTCGCAGACACAATCTAGCTGGAAGACGGTCCACTATCCCAACGGTGGCAACCCGCTGGCCATCACGTTTCATGACGGCAAGGCTGTTGAAATCAAGCCGGAGAAGTCTTCATAGCAATCACTTCACCTTCGGAGAACTCGAGTCCGCGGCCTTGGTCTCGTCGCCGTGAATCACGCCATCCTCTTCCGCGTAAAAGGAACGGTGCTGGGCATCCAGATTCTTCGGCGTCATGGTTAGCGAGTACCCGTCTTTCTTGCCCCTGAAGCCGACCCTATAGTCGCCTCGTTCTGTGGACTTTGCCATGCGGCGAGTAAACGATCCGTTATTCACCAGGTCGGCGAGCGAAGTCGCGAAGTGGTCGTGCCGCTTGTTGTATTCCTTCTGCGCGCGCACCACGACTCGAGTGTATCCCAAGGCGGCGGCCTCAGAGTCTGATCGTGCCGGGTCTCCCGGAAATTTGGGCTGGTAAGGGGTTTGCACCGACGAAGCGCCCGAAGGCTCTGTCTGGGTTGTCGTTTGAGCTACCCCCGTCAGCGCGCCGACTCCCAGAAGTACCGAAAGAAACCGGGCCAAATTCCGAATTTTCATGCTCTCCTACCGTCTTCTTGGACTTGTACCAATGTTACTCCGGTAATTTCCCTTTTGTTACTGGCTCTTTGCACAACGCGCCATTGGGGCTATGCTGGCTTCAGTTTCATCCTAAACAAGGATTGCTATGAAAGCTGCGATGGCGAAAAAGCCTCTCATCCGTCTTGCCGTAGTCGAGAGCGACCCGCTGCGGTTCGTGGGCTTCCGGGCCCTATTTGATTCCGAGTCCGACTTTGAACTGGTCCCGGCCACCTTGCCCGACATCAGTATGCTCCAGGGCATCGACCTGGTTCTGCTGGGGAACCGTGCCGGCCAGAATCTGTTCGACGTCATGGCCAGCCTCAAAGCCACTCGGCCCGATCTGCGTATCATCGTAACCGGCTCGGGCATGGACGAGGAAACGATCCTCAAAGCGATCGCCTCGGGCGCCAAAGGCTATGTGGACGAAGCCGCCACACCCACTGAATTCGTGCAGGCCATCCGGATCGTCAACCAGGGATCGGTTTGGGCGCCGCGCCGCGTATTGTCCATGTTCATCGAGCGGGTCACGTCCTCGCCTGGAAGAATTTTTCCTGCCGGCCGCGTGACTTTCACGGACCGTGAGAAAGAAGTTCTCGAGATGCTGGTCGCCGGCCGTTCCAATAAGGAAATCGGCGCCGCGCTGGGCATTGAGGAGCGCACCGTGAAGGCGCACGTCGCCAAGCTGATGCGCAAAGTGGGCGTGCAAAACCGCATCGCGCTATCGGTGCATGCGATTACGCATTCGTTAGTGACCGCGAAGTAAACAGACACCGGTAGTTACTTCTGGCCAGTGCCCGCGGTAATCTTGTAGGTGAAATGGACCTGCCGCATACTCCACTCACCTACCACAGAACCTGGGAGACGGGGTTGGGGGTGGAGATTAGGGTCGCCACTTTCAGCCCCGCATTTTTTTGTCTGTTCCCCAAAAATTCCTTCCCCACACCAGACACTTGCCTCCGCGAACACTTTCCAGGCTGCACCTTGGAGCGAGTCCACCGAAAATCTCTGAATATCCTTTGAAATCAATCTGTTAAACTCTCATCGATACCACCCCATCCCAGAAAGCTGAGAACTGATGAAAAAGACCCTTATCGCGCTGCTGATCGTTACGTTGACTTCGTTGGCCTTCGGCGATGACCAGAGCAAAGACGAAAAAGACACCAATAAGGCGACCGACCGTATCCAGGCCGCCGCCACGGTCCTCGATGAGATCGAGTCAGCCCCGGATCAGGGAATCCCGGAAGAAGTGCTGGGTTCGGCAGAATGCGTGGCCGTTGTGCCGTCCATGCTGAAAGGCGGCTTCATCGTGGGCGCCAATTATGGCCGTGGGGTAGCCAGTTGCCGCACCCCTACCGGGTGGAGCGCCCCCGCCTTTCTATTCACCAGCGGTGGAAGTGTTGGATTCCAGATTGGCGGTCAAGCGGTCGATCTGGTCATGCTGATCATGAACCAGGACGGCATGAAGAACCTGCTCTCCAGCAAATTCAAGTTGGGCGCAGATGCCTCGGTCGCGGCCGGTCCGGTGGGTCGTCATGCCTCTGCGGATACCGATTGGAAGTTGAAGGCACAGGTTCTGACCTACTCACGGGCCCGGGGAGCTTTTGCTGGCATAAGTCTGGCCGGGGCGGTCATCAAGCAAGACAAGGACTCAACCCGCGAACTGTACGGCCGGATGGTGCCGTTCCGCACATCGCTGACCGGCAAGGTTGAGGCTCCGCAAGGGGCCTACCCTTTCCTGAACACCTTGGCGAAGTGGGCGAAGAAAGCGGCGGACAAGTAGACACGTCTCCGGGAGCGAGGTCCGGGATTGGTTCCGGACTTCGCCCCAAATCGCTGCAACCGTCTTCACCCGTTGACAGAAAAATCGTCCGAGTGTGCTACCGTCACGCTTCCTCCCGATGCGTTTTCGGCTCGAATACGCGCTGGTCTGGTGTGTGGTCAAAGCAATCGGCGTGCTGCCTCGCCCGCTGGCGCGCGCGCTGGGGATTGTTCTTGGGCAGCTCCTCTACCTGCTTCATGGAAAACTGCGCCGCGTGGGCATGCGCAATCTGGAGCTGGCCTTGCCGGAGAAAGGCAAGAGCGAACGGCGCAGGATTGTTCGCGGAGTTTTCACGTCGCTGGGCCGCCAATTCGCGGAAGTCTGCCTGTTTCCCCACTACACCCCCGAAAATGTCAGCCAGGTCGTGATCTACGACGGCTTTGAGAACTTCGACCGCGCCTCTCAGCTGGGCAAGGGGGTCTTGTTTCTCACGGGCCACCTGGGGGGGTGGGAACTGTCAGCGTTTGCCCATTCGCTATATAGCCATCCTCTGCGCTTCGTAATGCGGCCGCTCGACAATCCCTATCTTGACCGTCTTGTGCGCCGCTATCGCACCATGCACGGGAACATCCCTATCCTCAAGGACGACCCCGTGCGCGAGTTGCTGCGAGCGATGAAGGAAGGCGCGACGGTTGGCATTCTGATAGACACCAATATGCTGCCCCCGCAGGGAATCTTTGTGGATTTCTTCGGAATTCCCGCAGCCACAGCTAGCGGGCTGGCACGCATTGCATTGCGTAGCAATGCAGCGGTAGTGCCCGGATTCACATTGTGGGATCCCGTCCTGCGCAAGTATCGGCTTCGCTTCGATCCACCGCTGAAGCTGGTACGCACGAATGACAACGACGCTGATATCGTCGCCAACACACAGCTCTTTACAAAAGTGATTGAAGATTTCGTGAGGCGTTATCCCGACCAGTGGTTATGGGTCCATCGTCGCTGGAAGACACGGCCGCCAGGAGAGCCGCCGCTCTACTGATGTATGTTCAGAATTCGGTATCCATGCGAGGATTGAAAGGGCGCGCTCTCAAGCGCGCCGTTGAGCCGGTAGCGACCAGGGCTTTAGCCCTGGGGGCCGTGATGGCTCACACCAATACCCCTTCGGACTCTTTGGACAGCGGGTTCGAAATACATGCAGCGAACCCCCGCGGCTAAAGCCGGCGCCAACCGGAAGACCCTTACGGCGCGGCTCGAAGTCGCGCCCCTTCAAGGCGAAACGATTTCAGATGGATTCTGGAAGCTCCCGAGACATTTGCAAGATCCTCCACGCTGCGGCCTTCGGGCCCCGCCACGCGGAATGAGCTTCCCCATAATTCAGAACCAATCGCTCCGATAAGCCACCCACCAAGCGATCGCCACGATCGGAAGAGTTGCCGCCACCGCCCACCAGATCGGCAGCAGGAAGTCGGCCGCCAGCCCTAACACGGTAAAGACCAGCCAAAAAATGCGTCGTTCCATGATGTCGATTGTATGCACGATCTGCGCTGCGGTCTGTGAAAACTTTCCTTCCTCGTCCCCGGCTGCTATACAAGAGTCCATGAAGCGCGCGCTCAAGGAAGTCGCGGAGTTTCTGGGCGTTCCCCTGTTCGGAGACGGGGGAGCGGAGGTCACTGGCATTGCCAGCCTGCAATCGGCGAAGTCCGGAGACCTGGTGTTCGTCGAAGACGGCAAGAATCTCGAAAAAGCTCTCGCCTCTCAGGCCACCGCGGTGATCGCCGGGGAATTTGCGCAGGCGGACGGCCGAAAGCCGCTTCTTATCGCTCCCCAGCCGCGATTGGCATTCGCGCGCGTAGCCGGGTGGCTGGCCGCGGCAGCAATCGAGCCCTCGGGCACACATCCAAGTGCAGTCCTGCATCCCTCCGCGAGTCTTGCGAAGAACGTGACGATCGAAGAGCGCGTCGTAATCCGCGGCCGGGTTGAGATCGGAGAAAATAGTCGCCTGGGAGCGGGCTGCGTGCTTGGACCGGACGTCAAGATCGGGCGTGATTGCCGCTTGTATCCGAACGTCACAATCTATTCCGGTGCTACACTCGGGGACCGGGTTGTGATCCACGCAGGCACAGTGCTCGGCAGCGACGGATTTGGGTATGTTCGCGATGCGTCGACAGGCCGGTACGAAAAGTTCCCGCAAATGGGAACACTCGAGATCGATGATGATGTGGAGATCGGAGCGAACTCCACCGTTGCTCGCGGCGCACTCGACGTTACCCGCATTCGCCGCGGCACAAAAATTGATAACCTCGTACATGTCGGCCACAACGTGGACATCGGCGAGGACGTAGTGATCGCCGCGCAAACCGGTTTTTCCGGCAGCGCCGTGGTCGAGAACGACGTGATCATCGGAGGACAGGTAGGCATCGCCGATCACGTGCGCATCGAAGCGGGAGCCATCCTGGGAGCGCAGAGCGGCATTCCGAGCCACAAGGTGATTCGCGGAAAAAACGTAGTCTTCTGGGGCACACCAGCGCGCCCGATCAAGGAGTATTTGAAAGAACTAGCGGTGCTCGCAAGACTGACGAAGAAGAGCTAGAAATCCGTTGATCACGGCGCCGCCCCGGGAGTCATGCGGAGTTTTTGGCTGGCGACTGACGACTTGCGATTGCTGTTTCGCCAACGACCAACAGCCAACGACTCGTAGCCAACTACATGTCACTCGTAATCATCGGCGGGCATTCGCGCAGCGTAGGCAAGACCAGTGTGGTAGCCGGTCTGATTGCGGCCTTACCCGAATTCCGCTGGACCGCGTTGAAAATTACCCAATACGGCCATGGCATCTGCTCGGCCGATGGACAGGCGTGCGACTGCGCCACCAACGACCATTCCTGGGCAATTTCTGAAGAAAAAAATTTGACTGGCGACTCCGACACCGCGCGTTTTTTGGCTGCCGGTGCGGCACGCGTATGGTGGGTGCGTACCGAGCAGGGAAGACTCGCCGAAGCCATGCCCACGGTCCGCGAAAAATTGGCCGACGCGGAGAATGTCATCCTGGAATCGAACAGCGTTTTGAAGTTTCTGCGCCCGGACGTCTACCTGACAGTTCTCGATCCTGCCAACGCAGATTTCAAGAACTCCGCCCGCGAATTCCTCGATCGTGCCAGTGCGGTGATTCTGCATGAAACAACCAACGGAGCTCCTGCTTGGAAGCATGTTTCTCTGAAGCCCGTCGCAGATAAACCCATCTTCCGGATCATCCCACCTGCCTACATCACGGCCGAGATTGTGGATTTCGTCCGTGGGAGATTATGTCAGCCGAAGCCAGAAGCTAACAGCCGGTAGCGAAGAGCCGATTTGCTATTCTTTCCAGGTGCGACAAATCCGCAAGAATGCCTGGCTACTGGTGCTGCTGTCCGCCGGGCTCCAGGCTCTAAGCTTTCCCCTTCCCGGCCTGTACCTGCTCGGTTGGATTGCTCTAGCGCCTCTGATCGTCGCAATCCTGCACGCGCGCAGTCCGGAGACTCTCCAACTCGACGAATCTCAAAAACTGGTTGCAGCGAGTCCTGGGCAAGGTTTTCTTCTCGGATACGGATGTGGAATCCTCTGGTATCTCGGGACGTGCTATTGGGTTTACGACACGATGCATCAGTACGGCGGTCTGGCCTCGCCCATCGCGCTGTTCGTCCTGCTGCTCTTTTCGCTCTATCTAGGCCTTTACCACGGAGTGTTCGGATTGCTCCTCAGCCTGCTAGCTCGCAGGCATTCCTACAATCGCCTCGCTCTAGTGGCGGCGCCGTTTGTGTGGGTCGCGATTGAACTGGCACGTACGCGCATCAGCGGCTTCCCCTGGGATTTGCTCGGCAACACGCAGGTGGACAATATCCCGCTGACCCGGATCGCCACCCTGACCGGCGTCTATGGTCTCTCTTTCGAGATTCTGTTGGTCAACGTTGCCTTCGCGGCGGCGTTTCTTGTGCACCGCAGCCGGCGGAAAATGTTACTGGTCGCGTCTCTGGCCGCAGCCTTCGTACTGCAAGCAGGCCGGTGGATCATCCCGCCACCTCTCCCTGCGGATCACCTTGCCATCCTCTTGCAGCAGGATTTGGCCGTGGCAGACACAGACCCTTGGACGAAGAACCGGTTTGACGATGCCCTGCGTGCATTTTCTGACTATAGTCTGGAACCCTCTCTATGGTCGCGCCAGCACCCGGATCTGATTGTCTGGCCCGAGTCACCGGCTCCATTTCAAACGAACGACCCATTGTTTCGCAACGCCGTCAGCAACATGGCCCGGCTCGGAAAGGCATGGGTGGTCGTGGGAGCGATCGGCGTCGACGGCCCAACGACAATGTTCAACTCGGCTGCTCTGGTGGGCCCAACCGGAGAATGGGACGGACGCTACAGCAAGATCCACCTGGTGCCCTTCGGGGAGTACGTACCTTTTCGCTCGTTCTTCTCATTTGCCTCTGGCCTGACACAGGCGGTCGGCACGTTCACAAAAGGCACCTCCCGCGCGCCCTTGAACGCGGGCGACACAAAGCTCGGTGTCTTCATCTGTTACGAATCGATCTTCCCGAATGAGATCCGCCAGTTGGTTGCCCAAGGAGCTCAGGTGCTGGTGAACATCTCAAACGACGGCTGGTATGGCGACTCGGGCGCGTGGGCGCAGCACTTGAACCAAGCCCGCATGCGTGCCGTTGAAAACCATCGCTGGCTTTTGCGCGACACCAACACTGGCCTGACCGCCTCCATCGACCCCTACGGCCGAGTGGTGGCGCATCTCGAACGCCAGACCCGCGCCGCGCTGGCCGCGCCCTACGCACTCACCAACGTAACTACGTTCTATTCCCAACATGGCGACTGGTTCGCCTACCTCTGTGCGATAATTTCTATCGGAGCGCTGATCGAGCGCTTCGCATTCCACCCAAAGGCAGAGTCCTAGTCCATGGTCGAAGAACTGGAACAGCAATACACCGCCCTCAAGGAAAAAGTGCGCACTCTGCGGGAGTACCTTTGACGCGGGCAAACTGCGTCAACAACTGACCGAGGTCGAAAAAGAAGCTTCCGATCCCAATCTCTGGTCGAATCCCGAGAAATCCCAGCGGGTGATGCGCGAGAAGAAACGTCTCGAAGACGCCCTGGCGACCGACAGAGATCTCGTCCGCCGCAACGACGACATTGCCGCCTACCTCGAACTGGCGCACGAAGGTGAAAAAGTCGACGGCGACCTGCAGCGCGAAATCGGAGGCCTGCAGCAGTTAGTCGATCGCCTCGAAACCGAGACGCTGCTCTCGGGCGAAAACGATGCGCGCAACGCGATTGTGACGATTCACGCGGGCGCCGGCGGCGTAGATTCTCAGGATTGGGCCGACATGCTTCTGCGCATGTACCTGCGCTGGGCTGAGCGCCAGGGCTTCCAGACGGTTCTCTACGACTATCAGCCCGCCGAGGAAGCTGGGATCAAGTCCGCGACTTTCGGCGTCAACGGCCAGTACGCCTTCGGCTTGTTGACCAGCGAGATCGGCGTGCATCGGCTCGTCCGCATCTCTCCCTTCGATCAGGCCAAACGACGCCACACGTCGTTCGCGAGTGTGTTCGTCTCCCCGGAAATCGACGAGAGTATCGAAGTCGTGGTCAAGCCGGAGGAGATCCGAGTGGACACCTACCGCTCGAGCGGGAAGGGCGGCCAGCACGTGAACACTACCGACTCGGCAGTACGAATCACCCATATCCCGACCGGCTTGGTCGCGAGCTGCCAGAACGAGCGCTCCCAGCACAAGAACCGCGAACGTGCCATGAGCATGCTGCGCTCCAAGCTGTACGAGTTTGAGTTGGAGAAAAAACGCGCAGTCACGAAGAAGATCGAGGACTCCAAGCTCGACATCGACTTCGGATCGCAGATCCGCTCCTACGTGCTGCAGCCCTATCGCATGGTGAAGGACCATCGGACCAAGGAAGAAGTCGGGGACGTGGACCGCGTGCTGGATGGCGATCTCCAGCCTTTCATTCGTGCCTACTTGCAGATGCGGCGCGGGGAGAGGTCATCATGAGCAACCTTCCACGAGCGCCCAAGCTGGGCCCGCGCTTCGACGAAGCGTTCCGGTATGCGACGAACAAGCATGCAGAGCAGACCCGCAAGAAGACCGATGTCCCGTATATCTCGCACCTGATGAGCGTAGCCGCGCTGGTTCTGGAGGCTGGCGGTGACGAGGATCAGACCATCGCCGCCCTGCTGCACGACGTGGTTGAGGACTGCGGCGGTGAACCGGTGCTGGAAGAAGTCCGCCAGCGTTTTGGTGACCGAGTCGCCAACATCGTCGAAGGCTGTACCGATACCTACACGATTCCCAAGCTCCCATGGAAGCAGCGCAAGCTCGACCACCTCGAAGTCCTGCGCCGGGCTGACGAGGACATCCGCCTCGTGAGTGCCGCCGACAAGTTGCACAACGTCCGGACGATTCTGGCGGACTACCGCACCGAAGGTGATCGCGTATGGGAGCGTTTCAGCGGCCGTAGGGACGGAACCCTTTGGTACTACCGCGCGGTACTCGATGTATTGCGCCACGGTCGCTCCAACCGTTTGGTCGATGAGTTGCAGCGGGTAGTTACTGAACTGGAAACCCTGGCAAAGAAGGGAATCGCGAACTCAGCTTCGTTGTCATAATTTAGGATCAACCGTTATGCCACGCATGCTCGATCTGATCCGTACCTCGTCGGTCCCTGCCACTTTGATGCAGGCTGCCGCACGAGGCGCGCTGTCCGTTCCTCCCGAGGAGATGATTGAGATCATGGTGCACCTGGCCAACCACAACAAGGTTTTTGGCCAGCAGGCACGCATGACCCTTGCAGGCTGGGACGAAAAATCGTCGCTAGCCGCTGCGGCCAACCCCAACACTCCACCGGAAGTCCTTGACTACCTCTCCGCGCTTGAGAACCTGCGTCCGCGGTTGCTTCCCGCTCTGCTCGAAAATCCCGGCGTCGGCGACTCGACGCTGACCCTTATGGCCACAACCGGCTCACGGGAAGTCGTGGAGGCGATGCGCCGCAGCGCTCGCGTACAGAACTCGCCGCCCATTCTTCACGCTATTACTTCCAACCCGAATGCCACATCAACCGAAACTGCTCAGCTCCACCAGCAGTTGGTAGCCTCGGGATTTGAAGAGTCACTGCCCGAATCGGAGCCCACGGGAGAGGGCACGGCCGCTTCCACCCATGCAACCGGCGATAACGACGCGGAGGTCGATGAGGGCGTGACGACCTACATCGCCGAGCATGCCAAGGAGATTGCCGCCGAAGCAGGAAAGCCATTTCAGCCGCTCGGCGGGATCCACGAGTTCGAGACCAGTTCCACCCAGGTTTCACCAACCCCTGAGGTGACCGCGCCGCCTTCTCCAGTCGAAGTGGTAGCGACAGCAGCCACTCCGGCTCCAACGGGACGAGCGGCGGCTGCAGCCGCTCCAGCAAAACCCACGCCCAAGAAGCCGCAGCCCGGCCAGGAGCAAGAGCGGGGCAGTGCGTTGCAAAAGATCTCCCGGCTCGATATCAAGGGGCGGATCCAAATGGCGATGAAGGGCACGAAGGAAGAGCGCTCCATCCTGGTTCGCGACAGCACGAAGCTGATAGCCCTGGCGGTCCTCGAATCGCCCAAGATCACCGACGGCGAAGTAGAAAAATTCGCCAGCCAGAAGAATGTTCTCGAGGCCGTCTTGCGTCAGATCCCGATGAAGCGCCGCTTCATGAAGAATTACGCTGTGGTCCGGAATCTGGTCGCCAACCCGCGCACTCCACTGGATGTGTCGCTCGGCTTGATGAAGAACTTGCTCGCAGCTGACTTGCGGAATCTTTCATCCAACAAGGAGGTGCCCGACACGATCCGCAAGCTCGCACTCAAGATGTTTAAGCAGAAGACGGACACGACCAAGAAATCGTCGGGCTAGCGAAGTGATCGTAGCGACATCGTCACCGAAGGAACCATGACCTCTTCCCAGTCCGACCCCATCACCGACATTCTGCAAGGCGCGAAAACCATCGCAGTGGTCGGCTTGTCCGATAACCCGCTTCGTCCCAGCCACGGAGTCGCGGCATACCTTCAGAGTCAGGGTTACCGCATCATCCCGGTGAATCCCAAAATCAAGGAATCGCTCGGGGAGAGTGCCTATCCATCCTTACCAGACGTTCCCGAGAACATCGACATCGTGAACATTTTCCGGCGGCCGGAATTCGTGGAGGAAGTGGTGGACCAGGCAATCCAACTGAAGATTCCTGCCGTGTGGATGCAGGAAGAAGTGATTCACGAGAAAGCTGCGCAGAAGGCACGCCAGGCGGGAATCTTCGTAATCATGAACCGCTGCATCCTGCTGGAACACCGCGCCCGGTTCTAAGCGTCCGTGTTCTAAGTGTCCGTGCCCACCGTAACCCATGTCATCGCGAGCGAAGTGAGCAGTCCAGGGACCTTAAGTGCCGCGAAGTCACCACCGGCCCAAATTTTGAGCACCCGGTCAGCGGTCGCTACCCGGTGCTCGGTACTCGATGACTCCGCACCATCACCACCGTCGCGTCGTCATGCAACCCCGCGCCATTCGCGAAGCTGCGCACATCCTGCAACAGGCTCTCCATCGAGGCCTCGCTCTGCTGCAAATGTCCGGCGAGACGCGCGGCGCCATATTCTTCGTCGACGAGGTTCGTGGCTTCCGTGATTCCATCGCTATAGAGCGCGATCCGCGCCCCATCGCTCAGCAAGACGGTTGCCTCCGAGTAGGTGCCGTGGCGAATTCCCAGCGGCAAGCCCATCTCAGTCTCGAGAAACTTCACTCCGGAATCGTCCACCAGGACCGGCGGAACATGCCCGCCATTCGCGAACTTAAACGTCCGCCGTGCAGGATCCAACACGCCGTAAACCATGGTCACAAACCGGCCGGAAGGGAAGTCCTCAACCATCAGCCGATTCAGCTTGGTCAACACCTCCGCCGGACTGCAGGAGTTCTCGGCAAGAGAGCGCGACATCGCCCGCGTAGCTGACATCAATAGCGCTGCCGCCGTGCCCTTTCCCGAAACGTCCGCCAGCACTAATCCCCAACGTCCATCCTTCAGATCAATGAAGTCGTACCAGTCTCCCCCCACCGCGCCCGCGGGAATGGAGAGACCCGACACGGCAAATCCCGGAATAAACGGAGAACACCTGGGCAGTAGAGCTTGTTGGATCGAGCGTGCCTCCTGCGCCTCACGGCTCATCTTCTCCCGCGCCGAACGCTCCTGCTGAAAGAGCCGAGCGTTGTGCACCGCCACTCCGATGTGGTTGCAGAGTCCCTGGAACAGTCGCAACTGATCGGCGGGGAAGGCCTCCAGTTCAGAATGAGAAGCCGTTAAAACACCCACCAAATGCCCATCCACCTGCAGGGGGATGGCGACTTCGGAAAGGGTGTTTTCTTCGCACGCCATGTAGTACGGATCGAGCCGAACATCCGGCGCGTAGCGCATCTGCCCGGTGGCCGCAACGTAGCCGACCATTCCTTCTTTTCCGATCTTGAGGCGATGCCCTTTGCCATGCACCGTGCAGCCATGAACGCCTGCAAGGACCAACTCGCAGCGTTCCGGTTCATGCAGGTAGATGTTGAGTTCCACGCAGCCGAAAGAGCATGCGATGTCGTTAACAATCTTATCGATGAGCTTGTCCAGGTCGAGAATGGAGCTGATCTTCTGCGCTGCTTTCTGCAGCTTCAACAGTTCCTGGAGACCAACGTCGGGAAGAGTTCGTACGATGTCAGGGCCGGCCTGAACGGTGATGCCGGAGCTGGCCATGGATGGAAACCTCCTCAGGAAGGCAGGGCCGTCACATCCCCTGTCATTCTATACAGATAAGAGATGAGCGTAGCTTCGCTTAAGACTCATTTTCCGGCTGCGCCCCGCTTTGGGAAGAGCTTCGGGACGCATCCGGCCGAAGCCGCCGAATCTCTTCCATCCTCTCGCGGATGCGCTGCTCGACCCCTTCATTGGTAGGATGATAGTACGTGCGGTCGCGCAGGTTATCCGGCAGACATTGCATGTCAGCCACTTTGCCTTCAAGCTCGTGTGCGTATTGGTATCCGCGCCCATACCCGATGCCCTTCATGAGCTGGGTAGGCGCGTTCCGTAGATGCAGCGGGACAGGCTCGGCCGCGGTCCATTCCACGTCCCGCTGGACGTCGCCGTAAGCGGTGTACAGTGCATTTGATTTCGGCGCGGCCGACAAATACACGACCGCCTGCGCCAACGCCAGATTGCCCTCCGGCATGCCGATGAAGTCCACAGCGTCGCGCGCCGCCATGCAAAGCGCGAGTGCGTTGGGATCCGCCAGACCGATGTCCTCCACCGACATCCGCACCACGCGCCGGGCGATGTAGAGAGGATCCTCTCCCGCCTCCAGCATGCGGGCCAGCCAGTACAAGGCAGCATCTGGATCGCTATTCCGCACCGACTTGTGCAGCGCCGAAATCAGGTTGTAGTGTTCTTCGCCCGCTTTGTCGTACAGCAGAACGCGTTTTTGCAAGGCATCGTGAATGATCTCGTCGGTGATTTTCGCACTCGGGTTGTTGCCGCCGACTTGTTGCGCCAGCGCGCCGGCCACCTCCAGAACGTTGTAAGCACTTCGGGCGTCGCCGCTGGAGTAACTCGCAATTTTCCGCAGACCATCCTCCGAAGTCCGTAGCTTCATCGCGCCTAGTCCCCGCTCGCCATCCGCAAGGGCCTTCTGCAACAGAAGCACAATCTGCTCTTCGGTCAGAGGCTTCAAAACATAGACGCGGGTCCGCGACAAGAGCGCAGAGTTGATTTCGAAAGAAGGATTTTCAGTGGTCGCACCAATCAGCCGGATGTTCCCCTTCTCAACGTGGGGAAGAAACGCGTCCTGCTGCGCTTTATTGAAGCGATGGATTTCATCGACGAATACGATTGTCCGCGTGCCGTACTGCTTGGCGCGCTCCGCGTCGGCCATGACGTGCTTGATCTCTTTGATCCCCGCCAGTACGGCCGAGAACTCAATGAACTCCGCCTTGGTCATGCGCGCGATGATTTTCGCGAGTGTGGTTTTGCCGGTGCCGGGTGGTCCCCAGAAAATAAGCGACCCGGGATCGTCCCGCTCGATCTGCGTGCGCAGCGGCTTGCCCGGCCCAACCAGATGCTCTTGTCCAACGAACTCCTCGAGGGTACGCGGACGCATGCGATCAGCCAGCGGGCGTGCGCCGTCGGATGGTTCACTCCCGCCGGGGATGGTTTGAAATAAGCTCACAATGAAGCACCCTGCATTCAGCAATCAGCATTCAGCCCGCACCAATCAGCGACGACTTTCTGCTGCAGCAGAACCTCGAGCAGTGGCAATGTCCCGAACTGGCGGAGCGCTGATTGCTAGATTCGCTGCCGCCGAATCTCATACAGCACAATACTCGCCGCCACCCCCGCATTCAGCGACTCCACCTGCGCGGCATGCGGGATCGCCACGATCTCGTCGACTTTAGCCAGCAGATCGCGAGGAATGCCAGCACCCTCCCCCCCAATCAAAACCGCCACCGCTCCCACCAGACTCGCCTGTGGCAGCGCCACCCCCTTGTGCGACGAAGTTGCAATCAGACGCACGCCCCGCTCGCGAAGTTGCTGAAGCACCTCCGCCAGCTTGACGCGCACCATCGGCAACCGAAAGATCGAGCCCGCCGATCCGCGCACAACCTTCGCGTTGAAAGGACTCACCGTCCCCTCGCCGAGCAGCACGCCCGCCGCCCCGAAAGCCTCGGCCGACCGCAAGATCGTCCCCAGGTTCCCGGGATCCTGCAAGCCCGCAACCGCCAGCAGCGGTCCACCCTCCATCCGCTGGAAGACGTCCTCCAGCGAACTCTGGCGATACCGCACCAGTGCCGCCACGCCCTGCGGCGACTCACTGGGCACGACGCTGCTGAAAAGCTTGTCTGGCAGCAGGACCGTCTCCACGTTCGCACCAATCTGCGGCAGCAGACGTTCCACCAGGTTCGATGCCGACTCGCGGAAGAACACCGCGTGGAAGCGTAGCCCGCTGCGAATCGCTTCCTCCACGATCCGCAGCCCTTCGATTGCGCAGTCTCCAGCCTCGGTCAACTCGGCGCGGGAGAATGCCGCGCGCAGTTCCTTGACCAGCGCATTGTGCCGACCCTCCACTCGGCGCAGGCGTTCCTGCGCAGTGTTTACGGGGCGGGCCCACGGAAAGGGCTTACTCATGTCGGTCGTCCGAAGCGCCATCATACGCTGTTTGTTCGGCTTGCAGCGCCGCTCCGTGTTATGTTAGTTTTCGCCGTCTCACCCGGGAAAATTGGAAGGAACCGCTGTGCACGCGGAAATCATCAAGATCAATCACGAGAACCCCGAAGCATCGTTGGTGAAGTACGCGGCCGAGCAGATCCGGTCGGGCCAGGTTCTCGGTATGCCCACCGACACGTTCTACGGCCTGGCAGCCGATCCCCTCAACCTGCGCGCCGTGGAGCGCGTTTACGAAATCAAATCCCGCTCGCGCCACAAACCGTTGTCGCTGCTCATCGAAAGCGTCGATCAGGCGGAAGAATTGGCACGCCCCCTGCCCAAGGAATTCTACGACTTGGCCCGCCGTTTTTGGCCCGGTCCCCTGACCATCATCGTGCGCGCCGCCTCGCGTCTTCCCCTGAAAGTGACGGCGAACACGGGCAACGTCGCCCTGCGCATCCCGTCGGCCAAGATCCCGCTGGCTGTGGTCCAGGCCGCCGGAATTCCGATCACGGCCACCTCCGCCAACTTGAGCGGCGCCTCCGAGTGCACCACCGCCGAACAAGTCCGCGACCAGCTGCAGGACCGCATCTCGATCATTGTCGACGGTGGCGTCTCGCCCCGCGAAATTGCATCGACGATCCTCGATCTCAGCGACGAAGCGGCGCGCTGGCGTGTCATCCGCGAAGGAGCCATTCCCTCCCAGGAGATTTCTACGTTCTTCGCGCAGGGATGACGAACGTGATCGCGCCTCTGTCTTCGCGCCGCCGCCGGATTCTTTGGTTGATTCTGGGGGTGGCGGCGGTAATTACCCTTTTTCTGCTCGTTACCAGCCTGCAGGTCGTGCATGAAGCCGGTAAGGAGGAACTGCACGCTGCCGACGCCATCGTAGTCTTTGGCGCGGCCGAATATGCGGGACATCCGTCGCCCGTCCTGCGCGCGCGTCTTGATCGTGCTTACGATCTGTTCCAGCGCGGTCTGGCGCCGGTCGTGATCACCACCGGAGGCGCGGGAGCCGACCCCAGCTTCAGTGAAGGCGGCGTCGGTCGCGACTACCTGATGCATCGCGGCATCCGCGAACGCAATCTGATCGCCGAAACCCAAGGCTCCGACACCGCCCAGTCCGCAGAACGCATCGGCGTCATCATGCGTGCCAACGGTCTGCACAGTTGTCTCGCAGTAAGCGACGAGTACCACGTCTTCCGGATCAAGGCCCTGCTGCAGCACGAGGGGTTGCAGGTGTATGTTGCGCCCCGCTCCGGATCACGTCCGAGGAGCCAATGGCAGCGCATGATGGCCGTGCTGCGCGAGGCGATGAGCTACCTGGTATGGAAGCTGAACATTCCAGCGTGAAATGGACGGGTTTCAAAGTTGCAGAGTTTCAAGGTTTCAAAGTCTTGAACGACGAAATGCAAATCAATGACGAATGTGCCCCGAGAAGAAATGTGCACCCGAGGAGAAATGGGAACCAGCCCCGGAAGGCCGACCCAGGTTAGCCCAGCGCTTCAGCGCTGGGAAAACCTCGCAAACCAAGCCAGGTCCAGGAGGGACGACCCGCTCTGGAACAATCGATCACCCGGTTGCGACTCCCGTCCTACAACCTTGAAACCTTGAAACCTTGAAACCTTGAAACCTTTCTACCACCCCATCCTCTGCCGCAACGAAGTCACATGCGCCACATGATGCCGCCCATGCCACGAGTAAAGCGCCAACGTCTTCTCCAAGTTCAGTACGCCGATCTCCGGATGCCGGAACGTCCGCTTCCACTCGCTCGGCTTGATATTCCGCAGCGTCAAAATCCAGCGCTTGTGCAACGACTCCAGCAGCCCCAGTGACAACTCCACCGGCCCCGACTTTGCCTCCGGCAGTTCCGCCCACGGCTTCTCCATGTAGGGCCGGATCGTAGGTTCGTCCTCGGTGAGTGCCAGCTTGAAACGCACGTACGCATTCATATGGCTGTCCGCCACATGATGAACAACCTGGCGCACGGTCCAACCTCCCTCGCGGTACTGCGTATCGAGTTGTTTTTCAGAGAGACCTTGCACCGCCGCGCGCAAGCGCACGGGCGTCTGCTCGATGTGATCCAGGTGTTTTGATTTTTCTTGTTCGCTGAGTGAACCGTCGAAAGAAAATTCGCCGATCGGGTATCGCGGGTCTGTCATCGTCGCCTCCTGGGCGCATTAAATCACAGGAAGTGCGATTCAGATACATGCGGGAAGCCCATTTTTACAGGCGTTCCCGCGGTTTTCCATCCCGAGCGCTACAAACACAAATCACAAAACTGTCACTGACACGCTTGTACTACGTTTTGTGGTCGTGCCGCCATTGGTGCTGCTGGCGGTGACTGTGACCGTGTAACTCCCCGCCGGTGTGCCTGGATTCTTCGGTGTCTTAGAGCCACTGCTCCCGCTACATCCCACGATCGAGATCACCATCGCGAGCATCAGCAGAGTGAGTGCCATCCTCCAACGCTTGCGTTCCGATGCGACCCCGAACATGAAAACGCCGGCCAGCAAAGCCCCGCCGCCCAGCCAGAGCGGAGCATTCCGTGGATCGAGCCCAGCCTGGGCCGCGGTGGTCGTGATGGTCAGAGTGGCCGTGCCGCTATTGGTACCTCCGCCGAACGTGATTGGACTCCCACTCACCGAGCAAGCTATCTGGGCGGTTGTTGGAGCGGTGCATGCGAAACTCACCGAGCCACTGAATCCGTTCCGTGCGTCGACGGTAATCGTGGAAGTACCCGACTGCCCGGCCGCCGCGATGCTCACCACGTTCGCGAAGATCGTGTAATCCGCTGCGGTTGGATTCGCACCGCTCCAGGCATTTAACAGGACGTCGGCGTCGATTGAGCCAAGACCTGTGACCAAATCGTATCCGGTCCCCGCGCTGAATCCATATTGCAACGGAGCGCTGGCCGGACAATCCGGCGTTGCTGCTCCACACGGCACAATGTTGTTGCCCGTCGTGATGTCGTGAAAGGCATTCGCATTCGTAGCAGCAAGGCTATAGAGTGTGGGGTTAATGTTCCCCTGCCCGGTCGTCGAACCCATTTTCTGATTCAGGATGGCCACAATTCCGGCGAACGCCGGCGCGCCAAACGAAGTTCCTCCGGCGACGTTCAGGTTGCCAGCGGTATCACGAAAGCCAGTCGCACAGGGCCCAGCAGTCTTGGGGGTTGCCGCAGCGTTTGAGCACAAAAGGTAGCCATCGTGATTCGGACCCGCCGCGAGTGAGATATCGGGCACATCCCGGAGCCCATCGTCAGGAACCCCAGTTCCGGTTTGCCAGTTGGGCTTGGAGAACACGACACTCGCGCCCCCCCCGGTGGCCGACAGGGCACTCACCAGGGTGCTGTCGTTCCAAGTTGTCTCCGGAATGTACTTGATCGCCGAACCGCTGTTGCCGTTGTTGATGGGGGTCCAGTAGGTGGCGGGACTGCTGACATCGCCGCTGAACGATGTTCCCCCAATTCCCGTAACGTAAGGCAATGCTGCGGGCACGTCGACCCCCAGGCCAGCTTGCCCCGGCAGCCCACTCGAGGTGTCGCAATCGGCCGCACCGAAATCTCCCGAAGCCGCCACGATCGTCTGTCCCTGCAGGTTAGCTTGCTGAGCCGTGTGCTGCATCGTCGTTACGAAGTTGCCCAGGTTCTGTTCGCAGTTGCCGTAACTCATGCTGATGACCGGTGCGCGGTTCTGGTCAACGGCGTCTACCAGAGCATCAAAAACGTTCTTATTTCCTGCTGTCCCAGTGTAGACGAAGATCTCGGTGGCTCCCTTGGCGATGCCTTCGGCCCACTCCAGATCCAGGCTTGATTCATCGGTGTCGCCCTGAGTCAGGATTCCTGAGGCACCGCTGCTTGGAACCAGAACCTGTTGAAAGTTGTTTGCGGTGCGCGCGGGCAGACCAGCCGCCGCACGGAAGGCATCAATCGCCGCTGTGCTGATCTGAGACTGACCCACGACCACGAGCTTCTGGCCCGTTCCATCAAAGCCCGCGAGGTAGAGCGGCTTCACGTTGTAAATGGTCGCGAAGTCATCCGGCACCAGGTAGTGGTTCCCGGACGCGCTCGATGTGAAGTTAGCCTTCACCAAAGCCCGGTGCGAACTCACCCTCGCCCGCGGACGAAAATTGTCCAGATTGTGTATTCCCAGCACGACATCGGCGAGCGCTGCCGGCACCGCCAACTCGGTTCCGTTCGCGAAATGGGATTCTCCCTTGGACGTGTAACGGTGCATTTCCGTGCGGAACACAGTCTCGATCTGCACAATTGGACCGCTGAACCACACCTGCGTTCGGCCGCGCGCCACGCGATCCACCGTGAAACCTTGCGCCTGCAGCCACGACGTAACCGTGGCCACGTCATCGCTACTCAGCCCAAAGCTATCCGCGTACTGCTCCGGCGTCAGCCACTTGTGGTAGTTCGCAGAGGATGAATCCTGTTGCTCGGCGAGTAACTTCTCCAGCGCCGTCTCCTGTTCGGCCGATCGCTTGAAGACCATCGAGACGCCCTGCAGCCTTTGCCCACCGTCCATGCGCCCCTGGTCCACCGCCGCGCGCACCTGCGCACGCACGTTCCCCTGCAGCACAACGGTTTCGCGCTCGTCGATCGCCCGCGTAATGCGGCTCGGAGCCTTGGTTTGTGAAAAAGCAGTAAGGGATAAGCTGAAAGTCAGAAAGAGAGTGACAAGCCGAATTAGACAGTGCACTGATGGCTCCGGTTCAAGCTAGGTTCGCCAGATTTTGATGTTATTTCGAGAATGGATTCAGATTCACCCGCGAAAGATGCCTCACGAGGTCCCAATCGATTCCCGCCATACCCATTACGGAAATTCTAGTCCGGAAAGGAGTAACTCGAAATGCCCGGAAGGACAGGATTGGTGCGATTACCGGGTCAGCGCCAGGATGCGCACTGGCCCGTCAACCTGACCTTCCAACTTCATCGGAGCCACCACCACGACCGCACCCGAGTCCGGTACCCGTTCCAGGTTGGCCACGTTTTCCAGGTGATACACGCTATGGGCCAGCGTGTACTCGTGAACCGACAGAGTCTTGGAAGAGCCCGGGTCGACGCTCAAAGTATCGATACCCAGAGCCAGCACCGCGCGGCCTTCCACCAGAAACCTGGCGGCGTCCCCGGAGTATCCCGGAAAATGCATAACACCCTTCTTGTCCGCGTTGCGGTAATCCTTCATCGAGTTCCAGCGTCCACCCCACCCGGTGCGCGCCACCACCACTGCCCCCGCCGGAAGTTCTCCGTGAATCTGTTCCCACTGGGCAATGTCTTCGACCGAAACTTCGTAATCCGGATTGCGGCGGACCCGTCCGGTCACGTCGAGCACCACCAGCGGCGCAATCAATCGCTCCGCTGGTATCTGATCGACGGTCCACATGCCCCGCACCAGATGCGCGGGCGCGTCAATGCTGGTACTGGCCGACGTCGCAATGCGGCGAGGAGCATCTCTCTGAATGAGGGCGGCCGTGTGGAGCGGACCGCTAAATTTGTTCTCGCGAGAATCTGCCTGCCCACTGTATGAATGCGTAAGATCCACCACCCCGGTGAATCCACCGGGCTGCGCAGTCCCCGCACGATGCTGTCCAAACAGGAGCAGCGCCAGCGCCAGGACATATCCGATGACAAGAGCCTTAATTTTCATTGCTTCCTTCACTGAAACACCCAAATCTCTGCCCGCGGCTTCTCACGCGGCTTCTCACAAGACGAGCGGAAGGCTCAAAACCCTCGCGATCGAAGCACTTTCCTTTTGGGGTAGTACAAAGAAATTGTCGCTCGGAGGGTAACCATTACTCAAGGAACCGATGGACATGACCAGAGGGGTGCGCCGGGAAACTCAGACACACCCGTTCATCCCATAGAGTCTGTCATCCCGACCAGAGCGCAGCGGAGTGGAGGGACCTGGTGTTTCAATTCCTCGCATCTCCACGTGCCAGGCTGAGATACGTAAAGAATTTCGGGGACAGGACACTAGTGAAACAGTCGCAAGAAGGCAACCGCCAGCGCAGCGGCGATGGCCGTGCTGGTGAAATTCACCCCGTCATTCCCCATCCGCCCGCGCCGCTCAAGCCACGCGCCCAGGTAACTGTCTGCCACCATTCCCAGAATGCCCGACGCCGCTGGAATCCACACCCAGTGCATCGGTACCCCCGCGAGCACGCACGCGGTACTCACCAGAAGTGCAGCGCCCGCACCGGCAAGTGTGCCCACCAAGGTGATCCCTCCGTCGGTTCCGGCTGGCACTCCCTCAAAAGTCGTGATCAGGTGGGCACTCTCGCTATGTGCCTGTCCACATTCGCTGGAAACCGTATCCGCGGCGGCTTCCGCCAGCGCTGCGGCCATCGCCGTCAGAAAGTACGGACTGCCTCGCCAAGCAAACATTGCCGCGCACACCGTCGCGATCCCGAGATTCGCTAGAACTTGTGAAGCCGTTCGCCCTTCCCCGCGCTCGGCCGTTCCGAGCAGCAGTTTGCGCGCGCGACCCATTCGAGTCGCCAACCACGTGACTGCGAACAGAGAGAAAAGTGCAGCAAACGCCCCCGGCCCGGCGCAGGCAAACAGGACGAGGCAAACGATGCCACCAGCGATCGCTCCGGTGCGAGACACCCCTCGAACCATCTGTCCAACGCCTGCAAAAGCCACCGTAAACACCAGAATGAAGCCAAAACGAAGCGGTGTCGTCGCCCATGCACTGGGCGGAATAAGTGCTAAGTGCAACGCCATCAATTGCATAGCGGATTTCTGGAACGGATTGCCGTCCCCGCACCCCCTCGAATCCAACTGGTAACTACCATAACTTGGGGCGAGCGGCTTGCGAGTCCACCCGGTCGTGCTTTTTCTTTGGATTCGTCTGCCATAGGTTCCTGCATCCAAGACGCAGCTGTTAAGTTAAACTCTCGACGCTGGCGCAGGCTCTGGCGCCTTTCTCGGGTTCGCCTGGTATACCCAATCCGCGCCTGCGAACACGTCTTATGGTGGACGGTGAAGAAGATCTTTGGTCGCAGATCTCTGCCAGGGGATGGATGGAGCAACCCGAGTGGACAGAGTTCCTGCTCAACGCCGGCCGCCTGACTGCTGCAAGCGTGGGTTCGCTCGGCTTCTTCGCAGAGCTTGACGGAGAGCCGGTCGCCACCGGCGTGCTGCGCTGTCATGAAGGCGTGGCCCTGTTTGGCGGTTCGGCTTTCTGGGTCCAGCGGCAACTGACGATCACGGAAATTCGTACTCACCTCGGCGAGCGCCGCGAGATCACGCTCGATGATGGAAGTGTGGTCAGGTTGTCGCCGAGCACCCAACTGCAAGTCGAGCTGCAATCGAAGTTGCGGTCTGTCTCC
>Ga0137418_10001435_pt1 | contig 22007 bp, 22 predicted proteins | sample CZODoug3_1_2_16f_FD_122242 | JGI IMG/M metagenome (GOLD analysis project Ga0137418, IMG submission 122242) | Vadose zone soil fungal communities from Angelo Coast Range Reserve, California, USA - CZODoug3_1_2_16fungal (Hybrid Assembly) | ecosystem: Environmental > Terrestrial > Soil > Vadose...
TCAATGAGCCAACGGCCGCGGCGCTCGCGTATGGCTTGCATGAAAAGCAGCGCGGCCATGTCGCCGTGTACGACCTCGGCGGCGGCACCTTCGATATTTCCATTCTCAAGCTCATTTCCACCACCGAGGGCGATATCTACCAGGTGCTCTCGACCAACGGCGATACGCATCTTGGTGGCGACGACATCGACAATCTCCTGCTGGCCTTTGTGCACGAGAGAATCCTCCAGCAGCATGGCATTGATATTTCGCCGCACTCCGAACTGCGGCAGGAGCTGCGCAAAGAACTGATTAATATCAAGCATCAGCTCTCCGAACGGGAATCGGCCACGCTGCGTTTTCCGCTGCCGAACGGCGCGGTGTTTGTGCACGAATTCGAGCGCACCGCGTTCGAGGCGATGATTCGCCCCATTGTGGATCGCACCATGGGCCCGGTCCGCCAGGCTCTCGCTGATGCGAAACTTAAACCGAGCGAGATTGACGAGGTCGTTCTGGTCGGCGGCACAACGCGCACACCCCTCATTCGACGCACCGTGCAGGAATACTTTGACCGCAAGCCGCACACCGAACTGAATCCGGATGAAGTTGTGGCGCTGGGCGCGGCCGTGCAGGCCAATATTTTGGAGCGCGGCGTAAGCAACATGCTTCTTTTGGATGTGACGCCGCTTTCGCTCGGCATCGAGACCTACGGCGGCGCCGTCGCCAAAGTGATCCCGCGCAACTCAACGATTCCCGCAAGCGCTCAGGAGATGTACACAACGGGCGTGGACAACCAGACGGGTATCGACATCCACGTTCTGCAGGGTGAGCGCGAACTCGCCAAGGACTGCCGCTCCCTCGCGCGTTTCAATTTGAAAGTGCCGCCCGCGCCCGCCGGCCTGCCGCGTATAGAAGTGAGATTTCTGATTGACGCCAATGGCATCCTGCATGTTGGCGCGAAAGACACGCGAACCGGCGAGCAGCGCCTAATTGAAGTGCAGCCGAGCTACGGCATCAGCGACACGGAAATCGAGCGCATGCTCGAGGAGTCTATTGAATACGCCGAGCAGGATTTCGCGGAACGCCAGGCGATAGAAGCGCGAACCGAGGCGGAGACGATCCTGATAGCCACGCAAAAAGCGCTCGGTACTCCCCTGGCCGCCAGTTTGCCGGATACGGAACGCGAAGCGATTGACGCGGCGGTGGCGGCGCTGAAAGAATCTGTGAACGGCAGTGATTACAAACTGATGCGCAAACGCATCGACGAACTTAACAACGCGACGATGCACCTGGCGGAATTGGTCATGAACAGCGCGGTTTCGACGGCCCTGCAAGGCCGGAAGCTAGCCGAGGTTTAGTTTCGAGGGGCGCAGCACGGCCTGCCCGCAGCAGGCGGGCTGCGCCTCAGTTTAGCAAGGTTTCGCGGACGCGAGTAGGCTTTAGCCGCGACGCAAGCTTTAGCAGGAGAGAGAAATATGGGCGGCAGTAATCCGTACATAGAAGAAGTCAAATACAAGCCGGCCACGAAGAAGTACAAAGTCACATTCCTTCCGAGTGGCAAGACGATCGAGGTCGACCCGGAAAGAATTCCGTACGGGCACAACGGCATACCCGGCAGCATCCTTGATATTTCGGAAGGCATCAAGGCTGGGCTGGACCATGCATGCGGCGGCGTGTGCGCCTGCTCCACGTGCCACGTGATCGTGAGGGAAGGGCTTGAGTCCTGCAACGAAGCGACCGACGCCGAACTCGATGAACTCGACGAAGCGCCGGGAATCACGCCAAAATCGCGCCTGGGCTGCCAGACGGTTCCTGACGGCACTACGGACATCGTCGTGGAAATTCCCGACTGGAACAAGAATTACGCCAAGGAAGCTGATCATTAATTTGCGGTGAGATTTGAACTAAGATGTGAATTGATTTTTCGAGGAGCAGCATGCCCCCAACCTTCGACTGGGATAACACCGAAGACATCGCCATCGCGCTAACCGACAAATATCCGGATACCGATCCGCTCACCGTCCGCTTCACCGACATGCACAAGTGGATCACGGCACTGCCCGGTTTTGCTGGGGACCCGAAAACCTCCAACGAGGGCAAGCTCGAAGCCATCCAAATGGCCTGGCATGAAGAATTCCAGGATCGCCAAAGCTGATCCATTCCCCGCGACGCGAAGCGGGTTCTAGCGTCGGAAATTCGAAAATAACCAAAACAGGATGGACAGAACGACGCTGATGACCAGGCACGTGATGATTGGAAAGTAGAACGTGGTGTGTTCGCCGCGATGAATAATGTCGCCGGGCAAGCGACCGAGGCGGAACGGAAGACGTCCACCGAAAAAGAGCAAGGCTCCAACTAGGGCGCTGACGCCACCTAGAATCAGGAGGGCCCTTCCGAGTTCGCGGAGTGGGTCCATAAGGCCAGTCTGAAGCGTGCGAATTTTGAAGTCAAAGCGAGCGAAGCAGGGGTTAAATCGCTTTGTGGTCACGCGAACTTAAATCGCTTGGCGATCCGCGATTGGAACTTAGATCAGTTCGTGCCCGGCGAAAAAGTAGCTGATCTCGAACGCAGCAGTCTCCGGCGCGTCGGAACCGTGCGTAACGTTATTGCCGATGCTGGTACCGAGGTCGTGGCGAATGGTGCCAGGCGCGGCTTTCTTCGGATCGGTCACACCCATAGTATCGCGCCATTTCGCGATGGCGTTTTCCGCTTCGAGGACCATGGCGATGATTTTGCCGGAGCTCATGAAATCCGTCAGCTCGCCGAAAAACGGCCGCTCGCGGTGGACGGCGTAGAATCCGCCGGCTTCGTCTTTAGTCAAACGCATGGACCGGATCGCGACGATTCTGAAACCAGACTTGTGAATGCGCGAAAGAATCTCACCCTGTAAGCCACGACCGACCGCATCCGGCTTGATGATTGCAAAAGTTCGCTCGAGAGCCAAAATCATTCCTCCAAGAAAAGCGAGAGTCGCCTGCGAAATGCTGGCGTTTACTTCAGTGCCGCTGCAACTGTCGAACCCAGGTCCGCTGGCGTTTCTACGCAGCGGATTCCCGCGGCGCTCATAGCTGCATACTTATCCTTAGCGGTGCCTTGGCCGCCGCTGATGATCGCGCCCGCATGACCCATGCGCCGGCCCGGGGGCGCCGTCTGCCCCGCAATAAAGCCCACCACCGGCTTCTTCACGTTGGATTTGATGAATTCGGCGGCGCGTTCTTCGGCGTTGCCGCCGATTTCGCCGATCAAGATGATTGCGTGCGTTCCGGGATCATCGTTGAACATTTTGATGGCGTCCAGAAACGACGTGCCAATGATCGGGTCGCCACCGATTCCGATGCAGGTGGATTGGCCGATGCCGAGCCGCGTTAGCTGATCCACAGCTTCGTAAGTGAGCGTGCCGCTGCGGCTGACCACGCCGACATTACCCTGCTTGTGAATGCGGCCCGGCATGATGCCGATTTTGCATTTGCCGGGAGAAATGACGCCGGGGCAGTTGGGGCCGATGAGACGGGTTTTCCTGCCGTCTACCGCCAGGGAAACGCGGATCATGTCGAGAACGGGAATGCCTTCGGTGATGCAAATGACGAGGGGAATTTCGGCTTCAGCAGCTTCGAGGATGGCGTCCGCGGCAAACGGCGGCGGAACGAAGATCACAGACGCGTTTGCGCCGGTATCTTTTACTGCGTCGGAAACGGTATTGAAAACGGGGCGCTCGAGATGCTTGGTGGCGCCCTTGCCGGGCGTTACGCCGCCAACGACGTTGGTTCCGTACTCAATCATTTGTTGCGCGTGAAAGGTTCCTTCGCGGCCGGTGAAACCTTGCACGACGACTCTCGTTTTCTCGTCAACGAGAACGCTCATCGCGCCCCTCCCGCGAGAGCGACGACTTTTTGCGCTCCGTCTTTCATACCATCTGCAATCGTGAAGTTGAGTCCAGAATCGCGAAGTATTTTCTGGCCCAACTCAACATTAGTGCCTTCCATTCGAACGACCACGGGAACCTTGAGCTGTAAATCTTTAGCCGCGGCGACCACGCCAGTAGCGAGCACGTCACAACGCAAGATGCCGCCAAAAATATTGATGAACACGGCGCGAACGCTGGGATCGCTCATTAATATACGGAAGGCATTCTTGACCTGTTCGGAGGAAGCGCCACCGCCGACATCGAGAAAGTTTGCCGGTGAGCCGCCCGCGTATTTGATGATATCCATGGTGGCCATCGCAAGACCGGCGCCATTGACCATGCAAGCGACACTGCCATCGAGCTTGATGTAGTTGAGGCCGTACTTCGAGGCTTCGACTTCGAGTGGGTCCTCTTCATCGAGGTCGCGCAATTCGCGAAGGTTGGGATGGCGAAAAAGAGAGTTGTCGTCGAACGTCATTTTGGCGTCCAGCGCGACAAGCTTGCCGTCGCCGGTAAGCACGCACGGATTGATCTCAAGCAGCGAGGCGTCCGTATCGATGAACGCGCGATACAAAGCCTGAAAAAATGGCGTAGCGTGCGTGGCAACTTCACCCGGCAATCCCAAACCGAACGCTATTTTCCGGGCCTGATACGGTTGTAGGCCCACGACGGGTTGTATGGGCTCGCGAAGAATCGATTCGGGATTCTCCTTTGCAACTTCTTCGATTTCCATGCCTCCAGCCGCGCTAGCCATAAAAACGGGGAGTCCGCTGGCACGATCGACAAGCAAGCCGAGATAGAGCTCGCGCTTGATATCCAGCCCTTCTTCGATGAGAACGCGCTTGACGATACGTCCGGCGGGCCCGGTTTGCGGGGTGACCAGGTTCATGCCCAGGATGTGCCCGGCGATGTCCTCGGCTTCATCTCCGGAGCGGGCCAGCTTTACGCCGCCGCCTTTGCCGCGGCCCCCGGCGTGAATCTGCGCCTTGACCACGACTACGTGTGACTTCAGGCGTTGTGCAGCCTCGCGCGCTTCTTCCTTGGTGTAAGCGACCTCGCCGCGCGGGGTAGTGACGCCGTAGCGCGCGAGAATCGCCTTGGCCTGGTACTCGTGAATCTTCATCGAGCTTCCATCAGTGCTAGAATTTGTGCATCCGCAAAACAAAGAAGTTTACTCGGAAGGCGCAAGAGGAGCAAGGACGCCCGAAAATGGCAGCAAGCACGGCAGTTTCATTGATCGCGCAACTGGAAGCGGGCCGGCTCCTTTCGCGTGCTGACGCCGAGGCCTTGATGGAGGAATTGCTCTGCGGGCGAATGGAAACAGCCGAGATTGCGCGGTTTTTGCTTGCGCTGAACCAGAGGCCAATTCTGGTCGCGGAACTTGCGGGGTTTGCGACGGTCATGCGGCGCCACGCGGCGCGCATCTTTGAAGATGGCGAGACGCGCCCGGAACGCCTTGTCGATACTTGCGGCACAGGCGGGGACGGTTTCGGCTCCTTCAACATTTCGACTGCGGCGGCGATTGTGGCTGCGGCTGCCGGCGCGCGCGTGGCAAAGCACGGCAATCGTGCCGTGAGTTCGCGCAGCGGATCGGCTGACGTATTAGAAGCGCTAGGCGTGCGTATTGATGTGCCCTTTGCGCGGGTGGAAAAAGCGATCCGCGAGGTGAGCATCGGCTTTCTTTTTGCGCCTGCGGCGCATGCTGCCACGCGCCACGCGATGCCGGCGCGCAAGCAGATTGGGGCGCGGACGGTTTTCAATTTACTGGGGCCGCTCACGAATCCGGCGGGAGCGCAGGCGCAGGTGGTCGGCGTTTTTTCCGCGGAGGTGATCGACCTGGTTGCGGCGACGCTTGCGAAACTTGGCGTTCGTCGCGCATTTGTGGTCCACGGCGCCGGCGGACTTGACGAGATTTCATTGGCTGGACCGACTCTGGTCGCCGATGTGCGCGAAGGTGAGATCAGACGCTACACCCTGGAGCCTAAGGATTTTGGCGTGTCGCGCGCGCCAGCGGACGCTGTGCGCGGCGGCTCTCCAGCGGAGAATGCCGCAACCCTGGAAGGTATTTTTGCCGGAGAACTGGGACCGCGCCGGGACATTGTGGTGATCAACGCCGCAGCGGCCCTGCTGGCGGCGGGTGTGGCGGAGAATTTCCTGGCGGGCGCCGGCTTGGCGGGCGAGTTGCTTTCGTCAGGCGCCGCTGGCAACAAACTCTCTCAGCTCAGGAAATTCACGAACGCGCTTCAGTAGATTTACAGCTGCGTAGGCGTGCCAGAAATATTGGTCAAGGCCTGTCCGGGCTCTCCATGTGATGACGATGTCTCATCATCGCGATTGCACCTCCGGCTGCTATTCCGATCGTTAGCAGAACGAACTTGACATGGCCCTTCGCGGGAGGGTTCCTGCCCCGGCCTGATTCCGCAGCGGCATCGATTTCTCTCTCGGACGGGTCGAGGAGAACGCGGTAAGCCGTGCCTTCTAGTATCACCGCGCTCTGCCCATGATAAGAAAAATCCAAGGCTCCTCGCTGCGCGTAGATGCGCAACTCTTTTGGACTCGTAACGCGGATATGGGCCACTGTGAAAGCATGGGCGGCCGGGCGAATCAAGGCGCCATCGGCTAGAACGGCAATGTTGCTGGCCTGCCCTGAGGAAAAAATTACGGTGCCGGAGCCGAGTTCGGCCTGAATGTCGCCTTCCGGAACAGGGGCCCCGCGGAGTGTGACGGAGGAATTAGAGTCCAGTTGCAGCGTGAGCGCGATACCGCTGGCGCGCAGAACGCCGCCAGAATCCGTCGAGAGCCGGTCGCCGTCATAAATTGTGCTTCCGACGGAGGCCTCGGTTGCACCCAAATGCGCCTGCTCCGCTTGCGTAACCGTGCCCAAGGGGATGGCCTTAGGCCGCGACGGGCCCGCGGCCAGCAAAGATGCCGCCACGATGGCTACGAATTTGCGATACAGAAGCGTAACGGACCTCACCTGGAGCGCAACTTGAAGCGCCAGTCTCCATAGCGCCGACTGTTAGTTATATTATATAGTAAACACTGTTGTTTACCGGACAATATATATGCACACGGCCGCTGTCAAGCGAAAAAGGGAGACGCCGAGATGCCCTGCGGCGACTCTTGCTGCATACCACATCGGCGTTTGCATGCTTTTTGCCGCGCTTCGCACGGCGGTATATAGTGGCAGTGAGTCGCTGCCGCACGAAAAGTGCGGCGTGGCCGCTCACTTTCGAGAAAACCGCAGAGGCAACCGCAGCCGATGGCCGCAGACGTCAGCAAGCATCTGGATCGCGCCAAGCGATTCCTGGAGAAGAACCGCGTCGAAGATGCGATTGCGGCTTATAAAGCCGCGCTCGACGAAGCGCCGCAGCACCAGGAAGCGACGCAGGCACTAGGGGACCTCTACGCGCGCGCGAATAAGCCGGACCGTGCATCGGAGTATTACGGTCTATTGTTCGACATGCTCGTGGAGCCGCGGGACGAAAGCAAAGCGCTGGCGATTTACAACCGGTTTCTGCGTGGGGCCGCTTCTCCACAGCCGCCCGAGCGCATCGCGCGCTATGCATTCCTGCAACAAAAGCAGAATCGGAACGACGAAGCTATGGAGCAATACGCCAAGGCTGCGGACTTGTTTGCGGAGGCGGGACGGCAGGATGACGCGCTATTTTGCCTCGAGCGCACGGCCCAGCTCGATCCGGAAAATTTGAAGCGGCAGCTCCGGGTAGCGGAAACGGCGGAGCGGATCGGCAAGAACGCCCTGGCGGCGAAGGCTTTTCTTCGCGCGGGACAACTGGCTACAGCGGGAGGCACGCCGGAGGAGGCGCTGCGCCTTTTTGGCCGCGCGCACAAGCTGGCGCCGCAAGAACGCAGTGTGGCGCTGCTCTACGCTGAGGCAAACTTGCGGACCGGTGATGCAGAACAAGCAGCAGCACTGCTGGAGCCATTTGCGGGGACGGACAGCGACGCCACATTTTTGGAGACGTTCGCCGATGCGTTGATACGAGGGGGCCGGCTGGACCGAGCGCGAGAGATTTTGGAGCGTTTGCTGAAAGAAAAGAATCAAGGATTGTCACGGCTTTTCGATCTCGTCGATGCTTACGGCCAAGGGAGGCAGGACGCCAAAGCCGTGGAAGTTCTGCAATTACTCAAGAACCGGATGTATGCGGATCGCAAACAGAATGATTTTATCGCGCAACTGGACAGCGTTGGGGAGAAGCATGCGAAGTCGCAGGCCATCCTGGAGTTCTGCGGGACGTTTTACAACGAGGCGAATCGCGAGACGCAGTACTTTGAGATTCTGATCAAGCTTTTCGACGTGTATCTGAATGCGGGAAATGTTCAGAAAGCAAGCGACGCGCTGGAAAAGCTTTTGGACATTGATCCGTACGATAACCGAAACCAGGAACGGCTAAATAAATTACAGGGGCGAATCGACGATTCCTCTTTGAAGCAGCTTGGCGCGCGACTGACCAAATCGGGGAGTTCCGCGCCGCCGCGCTCTGTGCATACACAGTCCTCGACCGCAGACAGTGTGAGCACTTCGCAGCCCGCCGCCGGAGACGGGCGGCACTTGCAAGCGCTTGAGGATCTGATCGTCCAGACGGAAATTTTCTTGCAGTATTCACTGCAGAACAAAGCGCTCGAGCGATTGCAGAAAATCGCGGCGACGTTTCCCGGGGAAGAAGAGCGCAATACCCGGCTGCGCAATCTGTATCAGACCGCGAATTGGTGGCCGGCGGGATCTACGCGTCCAAAACCAGAGCCGGTGGTCACGGTGCGGCCGGTGGAAACCGTAGCGGAATCGCTCGGCGCCGGCATGACGCAAAAAACCGGCGTCTATACGGCGGAAACGCTTCGCGACCTGGCGAAAATTTCGGAGATCAATCAGAAGATTTTCCGGCAGCAGACGCCGCGTGCCATGCTGAATACAGCGGTCAACGAGGTAGGCGCTTACCTGCACTGCTCGCGGGCACTGGCGGTGTTTGGGGCGCAGGGCCGCCCGCCGGAGATGGCGGCGGAATTTTGTGCGGGCGGGATGCGCGCTACGCCCGGCTCACAACTGGTTTTATTGCTCGCGCAGATGGAAAAGGCCCAGCCCGATGAACTAGGCGGTCTTACGCTAACGGCCAGCGACGGCTCGATACTGAAAGAGATGGGCATCAGCAGCGCTCTTGGCGTGATTATCAGTGACAAAGAGACGCAGAGCCCGGCAGGAATGCTGATCGTGGGACACGCCGACGCGCATAAGTGGAAGCCAAACGAAGCTTACTTCCTGCAAGCCATCGGCGACCAGATGCTGATGAGCGTCAGCCACACGCGCCTGCGTTCTCTTGTGCGGCGTATGGGCGTTTCTGACGAGCGCACCGGACTGCTCAGCCGCAGCTCGTATCAGAGTTGCTTGCTCACGGAGGCGGACCGCTCGCGCACGCAGGGTACGCCACTTTCGCTGGCGATCCTGCAAATAGACCGCGGAGCGGAGATTCTGCGGCAGCAGGGCGAATCGCCGGTGGAGCGCTTTCTGGAACAACTGGCGCGATCGCTGCAGCCTATCGTGCGCCAGAACGATGTCGCGGTAAAATATACGTCGTGGTCGCTGGCGTTCATCCTGCCGGATACCAGCCTGGCTGGCGCGCAGAATCTGGCCGATAAGCTGCGTCGTGCGGCGTCCGGACTAAGACCGCCGTGGGATTCCACGCAAGTGACGCTGAGCGCGGGAATCGTGGAAGCGGTGGCGAAGGCGGATTACGAGAGCGAGGATATTGTCACGGACCTGATCAATCGCGCCGAGACCAGCGTGGAAGAGGCGCGCAAACGGGGCGGCGATACCGTCGTGGCGCTGGAAAGCCCCAAACTCTAGCTGGGAATAAGAGAGGAAAATTATGTTTCCGACCGACGTAGTGATTGTTGCCGGAGCACGCACGCCCATGGCGCGCTATACCGGCTCGTTTTCGGATGTTTCCGCGATCGATCTGGCCGCGCACGCGTCCAAAGAAGCGATTCGACGCTCCGGCGCTGATCCTGCAGGCATTGATCACGCGATTTTTGGAAATGTGATGCAGACCAGCGCGGATGCTCTTTACGGGGCGCGTCACGTGGGCCTGAAGGCTGGGCTGAAGACGGAAACCCCGGCGGTGACCGTAAATCGCTTGTGCGGTTCCGGAATTGAAGCCATCGCTCAGGCTGCGCAAAGGCTATTGCTCGGCGAAGCGAACATGGTCCTTGCCGGTGGCATGGAGAACATGACGCAAGCGCCCTTCGTGATACGCGGCGCCCGCGGCGGCCTGAAGCTTGGCGGAGGTGCGCTGGAAGATTCGCTGATGGCGGGCCTGACCGATTCCTACTGCGGATTGCCGATGGCGCTAACGGCGGAAAAGCTGGCCGAGCAACATGGCATCACGCGCAAAGATGCGGACAGCTATGCCCTGCGCAGCCAGCAAGCGGCTGAAGCCGCGTACAAAGCGTGCCGCATTCGCGAGGAGCTTGTGCCAGTGGAAGTGAAGCAGGGAAAGAAGACCATCGTGGTCAGCGAAGACGATCATCGCCGGCCTGATACTACGATGGAGATCCTCGAGAAATTGGCGCCGTCCTTTAAAAAGGACGGAATCGTGACTGCGGGAAACGCCAGCGGCATCGTCGATGGCGCCGCGGCCGTCGTCGTGACGCGGGAGAAAACCGCAAAGGAACAAGGATTGAAGCCCGTGGGGAGAATTGTTTCCTGGGCAGTAGCCGGCGTGGATCCCAGCATCATGGGCATCGGCCCCGTGCCCTCGTCGCAAAAAGCGCTCAAGCTCGCGGGGCTGTCTATTGCACAGATGGACCGCGTGGAAGTGAACGAAGCCTTCGCTGCGCAATATCTGGCGGTGGAAAAGGTTTTGGCATTGAACCGCGACAAAACCAACGTAAACGGCGGCGCGATTGCGCTTGGGCATCCACTTGGAGCTTCGGGGACGCGGCTGGTGATCACGATTCTCAACGAGCTTCGCCGCAACAACATGCGCTACGGGCTGGCGACTGCCTGCATTGGCGGCGGCCAGGGCATCGCCATGATCGTGGAGGCGTTGCACAACTAGTTCGCGGCGTTTCTGCTACACTTTTCTCGTCTGGCATGGTGGTTTTCCTGCGGGTGCTTTGCCGCTTTCTGGCGACTGACCGCGGTATTTCCTACAGAGGATCAGGATGGCGATTCAAAAAGTTGGCGTCGTCGGGTGTGGCTTGATGGGCTCGGGAATCGCGCAGGTTGCGGCGCAGGCGGGCTTTCCCACGGTGGTGCGCGAAGTCAGCCCGGAAATTGTCGACAAGGGGCTGAAGAGCATCGAGAAAAATCTCGCGCGGCTGGTGGAAAAAGGCAATCTGAGCGAAACGCAAAAAACAGAGATCCGCGGCCGGCTGAAGGGCACGACCTCGCTGGAGGACCTGAAGGATTGCGACGTCATTGTGGAAGCCATCATCGAGCAGCTTCCGGCGAAGCGAGAGCTTTTCAGCGCGCTGGATGCGCTTTGTGGGGCATCTACGATTTTTGCGAGCAATACCTCTTCGCTCACGATTACGGAAATTGCCACCGCCACGAAGCGACCGCAGCGCTTTGTAGGGCTGCACTTCTTCAATCCCGTTCCGGTGATGAAGCTCGTGGAAGTGGCAAGAACGATTGCGACGGATCCGGCAGTGTACGAAGAGATGGTGGCGTTTGGCGCAAAACTGGGCAAGACGGCAGTGCGCGCGCATGACAGCACCGGCTTCATCGTCAATCGCCTGCTCGTTCCTTATTTGCTCGACGCGATTCGGGCGCTCGAGGAGGGCGTCGGCTCGATCGAAGACATCGACAATTCGATGAAGCTCGGCTGCGGGCATCCGATGGGGCCGCTCACGCTGCTTGATTTCGTGGGCCTCGACACGACTTATTACATCGCGAACATCATGTTTGACGAATTTCGCGAGCGCCGCTTTGCCGCGCCGCCGCTGCTCAAGCGCATGGTCCTCGCCGGCTGGAATGGCCGGAAAGCCGGGCGCGGCTTTTATGACTATTCGGACCCGCAAAAGCCCAAAGCGATGAAATTCTGAGATTGTGACCGGACAAATGGCCTACGAAAACATTCTGTTTGAGAAAAAAGAAAGCATCGCGTACATCACGTTCAATCGCCCTAAGGTGCTGAACGCACTGAATCGGAAGACAGTGGAGGAGTTGCGGGATGCGCTGCTGGATGCGCGGGATGATTCTTCCGTGCGCGTGCTGATTCTTACGGGCGCGGGAGAAAAATCCTTTGTGGCCGGTGCGGATATCAGCGAGCTTGCGCAGCGGACTCCCGTCGATGGCAAGGAGTTTTCGCTTTTCGGACAAAGCGTATTCCATCTGCTTGAAACTGTGGGAAAACCTTCGATCTGCGCTATCAACGGATTCGCATTGGGCGGCGGCTGCGAAATGGCGCTTTGCTGCACGATCCGGATTGCCAGCAAGACCGCGAAGCTCGGTCAGCCGGAAGTGAAGCTCGGCATCATTCCGGGATACGGCGGTTCGCAACGGCTCGCGCGGCTGTGCGGCAAAGGCATCGCGCACGAACTCTGCCTCACCGGTGAAATGATTACCGCGGAAGAGGCGCAGCGCATCGGCCTCGTCAATCACATTTACGAACCAGCGGAGCTTCTGCCTGCGGCGGAAGCCATGGCGAGGAAAATTATCGCGAACGCGCCGCTTGCGGTGAAGTACACGATGGAAGCGATCGAGCGCGGCGTCGAGATGCCCCAGGAGGAAGGCCTGTTCCTGGAGGCGACCCTCTTCGGACTTTCCTGCGCAACCGAAGACATGCGCGAAGGCACAAAAGCTTTCCTGGAGAAGAGGAAAGCGGAGTTCAAAGGCAGATAGCCAAGCCACGATGGCGGAAAAACTCCAGCCCCGGTCGATCAATGGCGAACTCACCGCTTCGGGTTTGCGCTTTGGAATTGTTGTGAGCCGCTTCAATAGCTTTATTACGGACCGTCTGCTTGCCGCAGCTGTCGATGCTCTGGAGCGCTCCGGAGCTGTTAGCGACCACGTGGATGTGGTCCGTGTGCCGGGCGCATTCGAGTTGCCGTTGGCCGCGAAAAAACTTGCCGGCACGGGTCGCTATGACGCGCTGATCGCGATTGGCTGCATCCTGCGCGGCGAAACGGCGCATTACGACTACGTTTGCTCCGAAACGTCGCGTGGATTGCAGCTCGCGCAGATGGATACCGGACTTCCGATCATCTTCTGTGTCTTGACCTGCGACACTCTGGAGCAAGCTATCGATCGCGCCGGTCTGAAGGGCGGCAACAAGGGTTTCGAAGCTGGCCTGGCCGCCGTGGAAATGGCGCAGCTCTCGCGAAAGCTCAGGACCGTGACCTCGGGAACCAGCACATCAAAAAAAGGTCCTGCGTCCCTAAAGATGCGGGGCAAGTAGCATGTCTCTCCGCACCAAATCGCGCGAGTTTGCCATGCAGATGCTCTTCCAGTGGGACGTGAGCCATCAGGAGCCCACCAAGCTGGAAGCAAAATTCTGGCGCAGCGCGAAAGCCGCTGACATTACGCGCGAGTTTGCCAACCGCCTGTTCGAGGGCGCTGCCAAAGAAGTTACCGTGCTGGACGAAATCATCGTGAAGCACGCGGAGAACTGGCGATTCGAGCGCCTTGCCGCCATCGATCGCGCTATCCTGCGCCTCGCTATGCACGAGCTCCGATCGTCCGATACGCCGCCTAAAGTCGTCTTGAACGAAGCCGTGGACCTCGCCAAGAAGTTTTCCGGCGAAGACTCCGGCGCGTTCGTAAACGGCATACTCGACACGTTCCGTAAGACGCTAAATCCGCAGTAGTTATTTGATATCTTCGGCCGCCCGAACGCTCATTCGTTACTGAGGAGAAGTGTGCTCACGCTCGGGGTTACCGCGATGCTCGGTGGTGGCGCCCATGGGCAAGCCCCGCAGCCGGCTCCGGAGCAGCAGGACATGCACAGCGACAAGAAAGACATTCGACAGGACAAGCGAGACCTGGCGCAGGATCGCGTGGACCGCAATGCCGACCAGCGCGATATCAACACGGACAAACGCGACCTGCACAAGGACCGCAAAGACCTGCGCGCCGATCGCAAGAGCAAATAAACAGGACGAAGCGGACCGCTATGCGCGCGGGAAATTGAGGGCATGACCGCTTCCACACCCGCGCGCTACTGTCGCGTGCCACGTCTCTTCCACAGTCGCGGGCTTCTTGTAGGAAGCAAACAGGAGCGGTCGCGCTACTGCACAAACCCGACGTTGGGAGTCGGGCCGCCTTCGGGCATTTCCTTGATTGTGCCGAATTGTGCCTCGTAGCGGGCGATATTTTCGCCGAGCGCGCGAAAGATGCGCTTCGCGTGACCAGGACTGACGATCATGCTTTTGAGGAGCTTGCCTTGCTGGCCGTTGGGAAAGATGTAGATGAAGTTCAGCGTAAACTCCTCGAGATTGTGATGGATCATCACGAGGTTGCTGTACTCGCCCTGTAGCTCTTTTTCATCCGCCTTGATCTGGACCTGTCCCTGCACCGGCCGCTGTTCTTCCATCGTCTAAGCCTCTCTATTTAGTCGCTGCATTTCGCGCTTATTTCAAGGTACCACAGCGGCGAAACGCGCGCCGCGCCTTGGCCCTACAGGGAATGCAGGATTTGTTGTACGCCAGGAAATAGCGCGCCGAGTTCCATTGACAACCACGGGTATTAATTATAGTTTATGAGTGGTATTTAACACAGTTAACTTCGCCAATGACCCCCTCCGCGCCAACCGAGATTGAAAACGGAGCTTCTCCTGCACCCTCCTCGTCCGAGACCGTGGCGAGTTATTCCGGCGGAACCTTCCGGCCTCGCGTAGACACACTTCCATCCTTGCCAGAGGCGCATCGCACGGTGCCATTCAGTTCCGGCGCTTCCTGGTTCCGCAAAGTCCTGGCGTTTGCCGGCCCCGGCTATCTCGTCGCGGTCGGTTACATGGACCCCGGCAACTGGGCGACCGATATCCAGGGCGGCTCGAAATTCGGGTACACGCTGCTGAGCGTCATTGTGATGAGCAGCTTGATGGCCATGTTCCTGCAGGCGCTCTCGGCAAAGCTGGGTATCGCCACAGGCCGCGATTTGGCGCAGGCCTGCCGCGACCACTATTCACGGCGCACCTCGATGGTGCTGTGGGTATTGTGCGAAATCGCCATCGCGGCGTGTGACCTGGCCGAGGTTCTTGGTTCGGCAGTAGCGTTAAAGCTGCTATTTGGGTTGCCGCTGCTGGCTGGCGTGCTTATCACCGCGCTGGACGTATTGATTGTGCTGGCGCTGCAGGGGCGCGGCTTTCGCCTGATTGAGGTTTTCGTGGTGACGCTGATTGCCACGATTGCCGCTTGCTTCGCTTACGAGCTCTTTTTCGCTCAGCCGCTTTGGCACGAGGCCGCGCAAGGAATCATTCCGCGCGCGGAAATCCTCCGCAATCGCGAGATGCTGTACATTGCAATCGGCATTCTCGGTGCCACGGTGATGCCGCACAATCTTTACCTGCATTCCAGCATCGTGCAGACGAGAGCGTTCGGCGTTTCGGTCGGCGATCGTCGCGAAGCGCTGCATTACGCCGTGTTCGACTCCACCTTGGCCTTGGGGTTCGCGCTTTTCGTGAACGCGGCGATTCTCATCCTGGGCGCGGCTGCGTTTCACACGCACGGGCTTCACAATGTCGCGGAGATTTCAGACGCCTACAAATTGCTCAGTCCTGTGCTGGGCGTCAGCGTGGCCAGCACTTTGTTTGCGTGCGCCTTGCTTGCTTCGGGGCAAAACTCCACACTGACCGGGACGCTCGCGGGGCAGATCGTGATGGAAGGCTTCCTGAATATTCGCCTGAAGCCGTGGCTGCGACGGCTCATCACGCGCGCGCTGGCGATCACGCCCGCGGCCCTGGTGATCGGATTTGCCGGCGAAGGTAAGGTTACGTCCCTGATCATTCTGAGCCAGGTGGTTTTGAGCTTTCAGTTGCCCTTCGCGATCATTCCGCTGATTCAATTCACCGGAGACCGCGCGAAGATGGGCAAACTTGTGAATTCGGGGCTTACACAAGGGATCGCCTGGCTGGTGGCCGCGCTGATCCTTTTCTTTAATGGTGAACTGCTCTGGTTCATCTTGCGCGGCTAGCGCTCTAACAATTCAGTCTCCATTTTTGCGTGTGCGCCGCCGGTGTGGGAAACTTTCCTGCCTGGAAATGAGCATCGCGCCCAAACGCAGCCATGCGCTGCCAAAAGCAATATTCCTGCTGATTCTGGCCGTCATCGCCGTAGCGATTGTCTATTCCGCGGTCAATAACGCGTCGCGATCGTGGCCTGTTCCCGAGGAAGCCAAGCAGTTGAAGAATCCTTTGCAGCCTACGGCCCCCGCGCTGAAATCGGCGCGCGAAGTGTATGCGGACAAATGCGCGCATTGCCATGGCGACACCGGCAAAGGAGATGGCCAGGACGCCGGCAAATACGATCCCGTGCCTACGGATTTTACGGACTCAAAACGAATGAGCGAGGCTACTGACGGCGAGCTCTTTTATAAGATCAGCGAAGGCAAGAAGCCCATGCCGGTTTTCAAGAATAAGCTCAGCGAGGACCAGCGATGGGAACTGGTGTTGTTCCTTCGCTCTCTAGCGAATCCAACGGCGGCCAATCACGTTCCTTGAGTTCGGTGTGACCGGAGTTACCTCTGTGCCCCTTCGCCTCAGTGATTGCCTGGGTCATGCAAAGTTTCGCTGTGCACGGAAGCCGGATCGGCGAGGAACTTGGCGACGGTCGGACCAACGGAGATGCAGTCGAGGCTGATGTGCCCGCACGGGGAGTCCAGCGTGATAACTGGCGCAGCTATTGCGGCGGCGAACTGTTGGGCCGGAATCGGATTCACCATATGATCTTGAGGTGAGACAACGACGAGCAGCTTTGCTCGAACTTTCTTTGCCGCTTCCGCCAAGGTCAACTCAAGTTCGCCGGGAATATCCAACGAAATAATGGCTTGGCGCTGGCGGATTTGATCGCCCGCTACCCCACCATCCTCCATTGCATGCTTCTTCAATTCTGCAAGGTACGTGTCGAAGTCCTTCGCGTTAGTGTGTGCCACGCGATAGGCTGGAGACGTGAGAGCCATCTGACCAATCTCTTCCGAAACGGCAAAGCCGCGAGTTAGGGGGCCAGTGGGATTGCCGTTTTTCCAAGCGGGGTCAAGCTCAAGGGCATCGATTTGCGACATCCACAGCAATTTGTCGAACGAGGTGGATTGCGGCGAGCCGGCTATGGGAATAGCTAGATCCATGAATTCCGGGTACGTAACGGCCCATTCGAACGTTTGCATGCCGCCCATCGAGACGCCCATTACGGCGCGCAGATGGGAAATGTGGAGGACTTCGGTAAGGAGGCGATGCTCCGCTTCCACCATGTCGCGAATCGTGAAGGTGGGAAACTTCATGATTGGCTGATGCTTGCTGTTCGACGGAGACGTCGAAACGCCATCGCCGATCGCATCGGCCAGAACGACAAAATAGATTGAGGTATCGACGACCTTCCCGGGTCCGAGAAACTGCAAGAGATCTTGTGACTTCCCGCCCAACCATGTCGGCCAGAGAATGGCGTTCGATCTTTGGGCATTGAGCTTGCCCATCGTGCGATAGCCGAGACGGAAATCCTGAATGACCGTGCCGCCCTGCAATTTAAGGTCGCCGAGTTCCGCGAATTGCTGCGAACCTTCCGCTGGTACGGCTGTTTGGGCTTTGGCGGAGAATGTTCCGAAGGCGAGTAACGCGAGAGAAACGCAGATTATGACTAGAAAATGGTTTTTCATGCCGCGCATTCTACCCGTTCTGTTGTGGTAGCGCTCTCCGTCATTTTCCAAAGTCGTGCGTCTGGATGTATGCTGCAAGGCTTCGCTTCGCACGAAACGACACTGGGAGGTTTGATGCGCAGGACTCTGGTGATACTTTTATTCGTGATCGCCGCTGTTGCGGCACCGCTCACCTTCGCCGCGCCGGGCGCCGTTCGATGCGGGAAGCTGCTGGATGTCCGATCTGGGCGGATGCTGACGGATCAGCTTGTGGTCTTCGACGCGAACGGAACGATTACGGCAGTAGGATCCGCGGCTTCTACAACCGCGCCCGGCGGAGCTACCGTTATCGATCTTTCCAGCGCGACATGCTTGCCTGGACTGATCGATGTGCACACGCACCTCACCGGAGATCCGTCGAGCAACGGATACCAAGGTCTGGGCATTTCCGTGCCACGGGAAGCGCTCGTCGGCGCCAAGAATGCGCGGCTCACGCTTCGCGCGGGCTTTACGACCGTGCGCAACGTTGGTGCCACCGGCTATACCGATGTCGCTCTGCGCGATGCCATCGATGCTGGCGACGTGGAAGGGCCACACATGCTGGTCTCAGGTCCACCGTTGGGGATCACGGGCGGCCACTGCGACAACAATCTTCTTCCATTCGAATTTCACTACAAGGCCGAAGGCGTGGCCGACGGCCCGTGGGCGGCGCGCGCCAAGGTTCGCGAGACGGTGAAGTATGGCGCGGATGTAATCAAGGTATGCGCGTCAGGCGGCGTGCTGAGCAAGGGCGACCAGCCCGGGACACCACAATACACGTTGGAGGAGTTGCAAGCGATCGCCGAGGAAGCACATAAGCTGGGGCGCAAAGTCGCGGCGCACGCGCACGGCACGCAATCCATAAAAGATGCGATTCGCGCCGGCATCGATTCCATCGAGCACAGCAGCTTGATCGACGATGAAGGGATTGCGCTGGCCAAACAGCACGGCACGTACCTGGTATTCGACATCTACAACGACGATTTCATTTTGCAGGAGGGAGCAAAGGCAGGGATGCTGCCGGAATCGATTGAGAAGGAGAAGAAAATCGGACGCCTGCAGCGCGAGAATTTCCGGCACGCGTTTCAATCCGGCGCGAAGATCGCTTTCGGCACTGATGCCGGCGTGTATCCGCACGGCGACAATGCCAGGCAATTCGGCAAGATGGTGGAGTGGGGCATGAAACCACTCGATGCCATTCAAGCCGCGACCATTCGGGCTGCGGACTTGATCGGCTGGTCGGCCAAAGCTGGCGTGCTTGAGCCAGAGCACTTCGCCGACATCATTGCAGTGAGCGGTGACCCGCTCTCCGACGTTCGCGTGCTGGAGTCGGTGAAATTTGTGATGAGGAACGGAGCGGTGGTCCGCAACGATTTCGGCGTGAGGTAGACGAGCGCGTTTATTCTGGGCGGGCAAGCAGGGGCGCAGCGGTGCTGCGCCCCTACAACGTGAACCTTAAGCGGTAGCCGCTTTTACCTGGCTCAGAGCGGAAGCTACTTCCTTCAGGTCTGGCACGACGGGGATGTCGTAATTCTTGAACCAGGCGACTTTGCCTTGCTTGTTCACGATGGCAATAGCGCGTCCGGTGATCCCCTTGTCGGCCATGTACACGCCGTATTTTTCGCTCATGGCCCCCTTGGGATGAAAGTCCGCAAGCAGTGAATACTTAATGCCCATCTTGTCCGCGTAGGCTTTGTGGGACCACGTGCTGTCCACGCTGACACCCAGCACTTCCGCGTCAAGCTGATCGAACGACCTCATGTCATTGACAAAGCAGGCGTGCTCGTTCGTGCAGGTCGGGCTCCAATCCAGCGGGTACCACACCAGCACCACGTTTTTCTTTCCGGTGAAATCGGAGAGCTTCACTTCCTTTTTATCCTGATTTTGCAGCGTAAAATCGGGGGCTGTGTGTCCTACTCCTATCGCCATGTGCTTCCTCCCAGCAATCTGAATTAGACAACCATCTTATCCAATCCCCTGAGCCGCGCCAAACGGCACGTTCTTAGCATCGTCCGTAAGGGTGCAGATTTTGGGTGTACACTCGTTCCGAAAAACCGCGCGAATGATGACAGCCGCATGTCTCCCGAAGCAACTCGACGTTCTTCTCCGATGATGCCGCTCCGCGAACTGGTCGATCGCTATCTTTCGGTCGTGGATAGCTTTGGCATTGCCGCGCCGCTTTCTTCCTTTGCCCTTGGCCAAGCGGAAACGGAGCGCTTGTTCTCCGGTTATGAAGAGGACTACCACATTTCCCGCTTCCTGCATTTTTCGCAGGAAAAGGGCACGCAGTTCTCAATCAATGGTTTCCCGGCCACGCACGTCTCCATCGACGCCGAGGTCCAAGCCATACTGTGATTTGAGGAGCGGAACCGCGGTTAACCGGAGTGCGCCAGCGAGGCGCCCTCAGTGCTCAAGCGGCGCGCAAGTTTGTCGTGTTCTTCGCGGAGTTCGCGGGGCAGGCGCGTGCCAAATTTATCGAAGAATTGCTTGCTGTCGGCGAGATCGTCTTCCCAATCGTCGGGATCGACGCGAAGGAGTTCTTCAATGGCTTCAGAAGAAATCTGCAGACCATCGAGCGTCAGCGCGTTGCGTGTAGGCACGAATCCCACGGGGGTCTCTTCGGCGGCGCCGCGGTCTTCGACGCGCTCCAAAATCCATTTCAGTACGCGGACATTTTCGCCGTAGCCGGGCCATAGGAATTTGTTATCGGCGCCGCGGCGGAACCAATTCACATGGAAAATCTTCGGCGGGTGCGGGATGCTCGCGCCCATCTCGAGCCAATGGCGGAAGTAGTCGGCCATGTTGTAGCCGCAGAACGGCAGCATGGCCATGGGATCGCGCCGGACAACGCCTACACTTCCAGTCGCCGCGGCAGTGGTTTCACTGGCCATCGTGGCTCCAACAAAAACGCCGTGCTGCCAATCAAAGGCTTCGTAGACCAAAGGCGCGACACGGGCGCGACGGCCGCCAAAAATAAAGGCGGAGATGGGGACGCCTTCGGGCGCTTCCCACTTTGGCGAAATGCTTGGGGACTGCTGCGCAGGAACCGTGTAGCGCGAATTTGGATGCGCCGCGGGTCCCTTGGAACTGTCCCATTTCTCATTCTTCCAGTTAATGAGACCGGGAGGTGGCGCGCTGCCGATGCCCTCCCACCACGGCTCGCGGTCCGGAGTCATCGCCGTGTTCGTGAAGATCGTATTCTTGTGCAGCGCCCCCATCACATTGGGATTGGTGAGCATGCCCGTGCCCGGCGCCACGCCGAAGAAGCCGGCTTCGGGATTTATAGCGTGCAGATAGCCGTCGTCCGCGATTTTCATCCAGGCAATGTCGTCGCCGACCGTCCAAACTCGATAGCCGTGATCCTGGAGCGCAGAAACCATCATCGCCAGATTGGTTTTGCCGCACGCGCTGGGAAAAGCCGCGCCCATGTAAGTGACTTTGCCGCCGGGGGATTCAAGGCCGAGGATAAGCATGTGCTCGGCCATCCAGCCTTGTTCGCGGGCCATGTAGCTGGCGATTCGCAACGCAAAACATTTCTTGCCTAGCAATGCATTGCCGCCGTAGCCCGAACCCACGCTCCAAATCAACCTTTCCTGCGGAAAATGCGCGATGTAGCGGCGCATGGGATCAAGGTCGCCTAGCGAATGCAAACCAGGAACAAAATCAGACGAAGAGCCGATGCGATCCAGAGCCACTTTACCCATGCGCGACATAATGCGCATGCTCGCGACGACATAAGGGCTGTCGGTGATTTCGACGCCAGCTTTGCTGATCGGAGAATTCACCGGTCCCATGATGTAGGGAACGACGTACATCGTGCGGCCGCGCATGGCGCCGTCGAAGAGGCCGCCGACTTTGTGTTTGGCCGCTCCCGGATCCATCCAGTTGTTGGTCGGCCCCACATCGTCTTTATTCGGCGTGCAGATAAAAGTGAGGTGCTCGGTGCGAGCAACGTCATTGGGGCTGCTGCGATGGAGGTAGCAGTTCGGGTACGTCTTTTCGTTGAGAATTTCGGAATCGCCCTCGCGGAGCATCTCGGCGACGATGCGCTCATTTTCCACTGCCGAGCCATCGCAGTACACGACGCGGTCCGGCTTGGTCAGCCGAGCCGCGTCATCAACCCAGTTTTCGAGTGGAGTCCCCACGATGCTCCCTCTGCGAGAAGGTCTGCATGTCTCGCAGATGCGTGAAAGCCATCGCCGATAACGAGTGACCGCTTGTGGCCGCAGCTACCCGCTTGCGGCGAAGCCAACCGGACGGCGTATGGCGGGATATTCTGGCCAG
>Ga0137418_10001436_pt1 | contig 21996 bp, 18 predicted proteins | sample CZODoug3_1_2_16f_FD_122242 | JGI IMG/M metagenome (GOLD analysis project Ga0137418, IMG submission 122242) | Vadose zone soil fungal communities from Angelo Coast Range Reserve, California, USA - CZODoug3_1_2_16fungal (Hybrid Assembly) | ecosystem: Environmental > Terrestrial > Soil > Vadose...
GAGGAGCAGCGGCGCAAGATTGCCCTGTTTACCAATGTGGAAGAGCGGGCGGTGATTTCCGCGGTCGACGCGGACGATATCTACCGGATCCCGATCCTGCTGCACGAGCAGGCGCTCGATGACATCGTCGTCGACAAGCTGCGCCTGGAGGTGCCGTCCACCGATCTGGCCGACTGGCGCCAGGTGGTGAGCGCGAAGTCCAATCCGGACGGCCAGGTGGACATCGCCATGGTCGGCAAGTACGTGCAGATCCGCGATTCCTATCTGTCACTGCACGAGGCGCTGATGCACGGTGGCTTGAAGACCCGCACGCGCGTCAATATCCACTACGTCGAGTCCACCGATATCGAGCAGCGCGGTACCCACGCGCTCAAGGGGGTGGATGCGATCCTGGTGCCCGGGGGGTTCGGCGAGCGCGGCATCGAGGGCAAGATCCAGGCGGTGCGCTACGCGCGCGAGCACGGCGTTCCGTACCTGGGGATCTGCCTCGGCATGCAGGTGGCGATCGTGGAATTCGGCCGCCACGTGCTGGGGCTCACCGATGCCAACAGCACCGAGTTCAACCGCGCCGGCCCGCACCCGGTGATCGCGCTCATCTCGGAGTGGCAGGACCAGATGCACGGCGCGCAAACGCGCGACGAGGCTTCCGCCAAGGGCGCCACCATGCGCCTCGGGGCCCAGGAAGTGCTGCTCGGGGCCGGCACGCGCGCGCGCGAGCTCTACGGCCGCGACGCCATCATGGAGCGCCATCGGCACCGCTATGAATTCAACAACAACTACCTCGACCGCTATCGGCAGTCGGGCATGCGCTTCTCGGGGTTCTCGCGCGACGGCCTGGTGGAGGTGATCGAGCTGCCCAACCACCCGTGGTTCCTGGCGACGCAGTTCCACCCGGAGTTCACCTCCACCCCGCGCGACGGGCACCCGTTGTTCGCCGGTTTCGTCCGGGCGGCGCGCGCGCAGCGCGCCTCGCAGCTCCCGCAGGCCGCGGGCGCGTGAGCCATGCGGCTGACGGGACATGAAGTCGGAGCGGGGCGGCCGCTGTTCCTGATCGCCGGCCCGTGCGTCATCGAGGGCGCGGCCCTCACCCAGGAGATCGCCGGGCGGCTCAAGGAGATCACTTCCCGGCTCGGCGTCCCCTTCATCTTCAAGGCTTCCTACGACAAGGCCAACCGCTCATCCGGCGCCAGCTTCCGCGGCCCGGGGATCGAGGCGGGCCTCAAGATTCTCGACGACGTGCGCCGCGCTATCGGCGTGCCGGTGCTGACCGACGTGCACGAGGACACCCCGCTGGCGGAAGTGGCCGCGGTCGTCGACGTGCTGCAGACCCCGGCGTTCCTGTGCCGCCAGACGAACTTCATCGTCAACACCGCCTCGCAGGGCAAGCCGGTAAACATCAAGAAGGGGCAGTTCCTCTCGCCGTGGGAGATGCAGAACGTCGTCGACAAGGCGCGCTCCACCGGCAACGAGGCGATCCTGGTGTGCGAGCGCGGCTTCTCGTTCGGCTACAACAACCTGGTGTCCGACATGCGCTCGCTGTCGATCCTGCGCGCCACCGGCTGCCCGGTGGTGTTCGACGCCACCCACTCGGTGCAGCTGCCGGGCGGGCAGGGCTCGGCTTCCGGCGGCCAGCGCGAGTTCATTCCGGTGCTGGCACGCGCGGCGGTTGCCGCCGGGGTGGCGGGGCTGTTCATGGAGACGCACCCCAACCCGGCAGCAGCGCTGTCGGACGGTCCGAACGCCTGGCCGCTCGAGCGCATGGAGCCGCTGCTCGGCACGCTGTGCGAGCTCGACCGGGCGGTGAAGAAAGTGCCCTTCGAGGAATCCCTGCTGTGAGGAAATCGAGACGATGAGCCGAATCACCGATATCCGCGGGCGCGAGATCATCGACTCGCGCGGCAACCCCACCGTCGAAGCCGACGTGATCCTGGACAGCGGCGTGCGCGGCAGGGCGGCGGTGCCCTCGGGCGCCTCCACCGGCACGCGCGAGGCGGTGGAGCTGCGCGACGGGGACAAGAAGCGCTACGGCGGCAAGGGCGTGCTCACGGCGGTGGAGCACGTCAACACGCAGCTGCGCCCGGCGCTCCTGGGCCAGGACCCACGCGACCAGGCGCAGATCGACCGGCGCATGATCGAGCTCGACGGCACGGAGAACAAGAGCCGGCTCGGCGCCAACGCCATACTCGGCGTGTCCCTCGCCAACGCCCACGCGGCGGCGAACGACGCGCGCGCGCCGCTGTACCGCTATCTCGGAGGGCTGATCGGCGGCGCCCGCGAGCCGGTCATGCCCGTGCCGATGATGAACATCATCAACGGCGGCGCGCACGCCAACAACAGCCTCGACATCCAGGAGTTCATGATCCTTCCCGTGGGCGCACCCACGTTCCGCGAGGCGCTGCGCTACGGCGTCGAGGTGTTCCACACCCTCAAGAAGCTGCTCGCCGAACGGGGACTGTCGACCGCGGTGGGGGATGAGGGCGGCTTTGCGCCGAATCTGGAGTCGAACGAGGCGGCGCTCAAGCTCATCCTGCAGGCCATCGAGAAGGCCGGCTACCGGCCGGGGACGGATGTGTATCTGGGGCTCGACGTGGCGAGCTCGGAGTTCTTCAAGAACGACAGCTATGAGCTCGAGTCCGAGCACCGCAGCTTTTCGGCCGCTGAGTTCACCGGCTACCTCGCGGACCTCGCGGACCGCTACCCGATCATCACCATCGAGGACGGCATGAGCGAGTCCGACTGGGACGGCTGGTCGCAGCTGACACGCGCGCTGGGAGAGAAGATCCAGCTGGTGGGCGACGATGTGTTCGTGACCAACACCCGGATCCTGAAGGAAGCGATCGAGCGGCACATCGCCAACGCCATCCTCATCAAGCCGAATCAGATCGGCACGCTCACCGAGACGCTCGCAGCGATCGACATGGCCGACAAGGCGCGCTACGCCTCGGTGGTCTCGCATCGCTCCGGGGAGACCGAGGACAGCACCATCGCCGACATCGCGGTCGCGAGCGCCACCTCGCAGATCAAGACCGGCTCGCTGTCGCGCTCGGATCGCATCGCCAAGTACAACCAGCTGCTGCGCATCGAAGCCGAGCTCGGTCAGGTGCGTTACGCCGGCCGGGAGGCGTTTCCGGTCAGGATCTGAGGGCCGCGCGTTTCATGGCCGAGGGCGGGGCTTCGCGCACCGCACGCGGTCTGATAGGCTGCCGGCCCATGAAGTGGCTCGCCGCGGTGCTCGCTGTTGCCGTCATCCTGCTGCAATACCGGGTATGGTTCTCCGAGGACGGAGTTCGCGAAGTGGGGCGCCTGAAGCGCGCGGTGGCGACGCAGCGGGCGGACAACGAGCAACTCGCCGAACGCAACCGGCAACTCGCGGCCGAGGTGCGTGACCTCAAGACCGGCATGGACGCGCTCGAAGAGCGCGCCCGCAGCGATCTGGGCATGATCGCCCGCAACGAGACGTTCTATCAGGTGGTTCCCGCCCGCCCGGCCGACGCCAGCCACCCTCCGACGCGCACTGCAGCGGCTCGCTGAAGTCGCGGGGTCGTATTGCCGATGCGTTACTGGCTCGTCATGCCGGCCGCGGGCTCAGGCAGCCGCTTCGGCACGGACGGACCGAAGCAATACGCACCGCTCGCCGGACGCACCGTGATCGAGTGGGCGCTCGCGCCGTTTCTCGCCGATGCGCCGCGCTGTGAGCACATCGTCGTGGCGCTCGCCCGCGAGGATACCGGCTGGGAGCCGGTGGCCGCGCGCCTGAACGCCCGGGGCACGAGCCCCGTCACGGCTGTTCGCGGGGGTGCGCAGCGCAGCCAGTCGGTGCGCTTCGCGCTCGCCGGGCTCCAGGGGCGAGCCGGGCCCGATGACTGGGTGCTGGTGCACGATGCGGCTCGGCCGTGCCTCGATGCGCAGGACCTCGAGCGCCTCCTCGGGGAGCTCGGCATGCACCCGGTTGGAGGGGTGCTCGCGATCCCGGCGACGGACACTCTGAAGCGCGCTCAGGGCGGCGAGGGCCCGGGCGCCGGGGTTGCCCAGACGTTGGACCGGTCCGGTCTGTGGCGCGCGCTCACCCCGCAGATGTTCCGCTACGCGCGGTTGTGCGCGGCGCTCGATCAGGCGCACGCAGCCGGGCGCTTCCCCAGCGACGAGGCGCAGGCGCTCGAGTGGCTGGGTGAGCACCCGCTGCTCGTCGAAGGGGCGGCGACGAATCTCAAGATCACCACCGGCGCGGATCTGGTGCTGGCCGCGGCGGTGCTGGCGGCGCGCCGCAGCCACGCGCTCGGGGGCAGCTCATGAGAATCGGCTCAGGAATCGACGTGCACGCCTTCGGCCCCGGTGAGTTCATCATGCTCGGCGGGGTGCGCATCCCGCACTCCCAGGGCGTGGTGGCGCATTCGGACGGGGACGTGGTGCTGCATGCGCTGTGCGATGCACTGCTGGGCGCGGCGGGCCTCGGCGACATCGGGCAGCACTTCAGCGATACCGACCCGCAGTGGAAGGGTGCCGACAGCCGCCGTTTCATCGAGAGCGTGCTCGCTCAGTTGCACGCACTGCGCCTCGCCGTGGCTAACGTGGACCTCACGGTGCTCGCGCAGGCGCCGAAGATCGCCCCCTATCGGGACGCCATGCGACGACAGATCGCACAGCTGCTGCAGATCGACGAGCAGCACGTCAACATCAAGGCGACCACCACCGAGGGCCTGGGGTTCCTCGGCCGCGCGGAAGGCATTGCCGCACAGGCCGTGGTGCTGCTGAGCGGCGACTAGCTGCACGCGCGCCCGACCAACCCGTTGTTGTCAGTCTGAGGAGCAAGCGAGGTGCAGGGCCGCGAACTGAGCGCACGCGAGGCCGCGCTGGCACCGCCGCGCGCTCACGGTGCGCCGCCGGCGTCGGCCGTGCTGCGCGCCACGCCGGCGGACTTCGTGGTCGAGGAGGATCTCGGCTTCGCGCCCGCCGGCTCCGGTCAGCACCTGCTGCTGCGGGTGCGCAAGCACAACGCCAACACGCAATGGGTGGCGCGCGAGCTGGCAAGGATCGCGGGCTGCCGGCCGGGCGAGGTCGGCTACGCCGGACTCAAGGATCGCCGCGCCATTGCCATCCAGTGGTTCTCGGTACCGCAACCGCGCGCGCCGGTCGGCTGGTTGGCGGTGGGCAATGCGGAGTTCGAGGTGCTCGAGGCGCATCCGCACACGCGCAAGCTCCCGCGCGGCGCGCTGGCCGGCAATCGCTTCATGGTGCGCCTGCTCGCCCCGCAGGGTGACGGCGCGCGGCTCGCCGCGGGCCTCGCCCCGCGCCTGGCAGACATCGCGCGGCGCGGGGTACCGAATTACTTCGGCCCGCAGCGCTTCGGTCGAGATGGCGCGAATCTCGCGCGCGCACGCGAGGAGCTGCGCCACCTCGCGCCACCGGAGCGGGGTTTCGTTCTCTCGGCCGCGCGCAGCGCCGTGTTCAATGCGCTGCTCGCGGCACGCGTGGCCGAAGGCAGCTGGGAGCACCTCGAGGCCGGCGACCTCGCCAACCTCGACGCTCGCGGCAGCTTCTTCCCGGTGGAGGGTGCCGATGACACGCTTGAGGGGCGCTGCCGGCAGCTGGAGATTCACCCCACCGGACCTTTGTGGGGACAGGGGTCGCCCCAGACGCGCGCGCGGGTGCTCGAGCTCGAGGTGGGTATCGCCGCCCGCTTTCCGCAGGAGAGTGCATTGTGCGTGGCCGCCCGCATGGCCCAGGATCGGCGCAGCCTGCGGCTCTCGGTGCGCGAGCTCAGCAGCGAGCCCGAAGCGCAGGCGGTGGTGCTCAAGTTTCGCCTGGCGCGCGGGGGCTTTGCGACCGCGGTGTTGCGCGAACTGATCGAGGCGCCGCCGGGCGCTCAGATGCCGCCCGACGCAGACTCACCCTAGCTCACCCGGACAACAGCACGTAGACGGCGCCGGTTCCGCCGTCCACCTGCCGGGCGGAAACGTAGGCGAGCACCGCACCGGTGCGACGCAGAACTGCATTGACGGCAGCCTTGAGCACCGGCCCGCGGTGACCGGAGCGCAAGCCCTTGCCGTGGATGATGCGCACGCAGCGCACCTCGTGCTCGAGCGCGTCGATGAGGAACTGCCGCAAGGCATGCTTCGCCTCGGCAACCGTGAGGCCGTGCAGGTCGATCTCGCGCTGCACGCGGTACTCACCGCGCCGCAGCCGGCGCAACACCCCGAGCTGCACCTGCGGGCGACGAAACATGAGCTCCTCACCGCCTGCCAGCGCCGGGTCGGCGCTGTCTCCGGCGAGGCTCTCCTGCAGCACGGCGGCGCGGTCGGCGCGCGTGAACCGCGCGCGCGGCCGCACCTTGGGCGCTTGTGGTGCCGGCGCACGGGACCCGAACGGTCGCACACCGCGCACTGCCTCCCGGAACAGGCGTGCCTCGTCGGTTTCCTCGTCCGGATTGTCATTGCCTGGGGAAATCACGCCCGCTCCGCCGCAACGTCTTTCTTGAAGTATAGTCAGGCGCACTCTCGGCGGCTCCATCCCTTTCGCAGTGAAGATCCTGGTCAGCAACGATGACGGCTTTCGTGCCGAGGGCATTCGCCGCCTGCGCGAGGCGCTCGCGACGCTCGCCGAGGTGACCGTCGTCGCGCCTGACCGCAACAAGAGCGGCGCGAGCAACTCACTCACTCTGGATGTGCCGCTGCGCGTGTTCGAGTCCGAGCCGGGGGTGTACTTCGTGCCGGGCACGCCCACCGACTGCGTGCACCTGGCGATCTCCGGCCTGTTCGACTTCGAGCACGACATGGTGGTCTCGGGGGTGAACGACGGCGCGAACCTGGGCGACGACGTGCTGTACTCCGGCACGGTGGCGGCGGCGGTCGAGGGTCGCTTCCTCGGCCTGCCGACCATCGCGGTGTCGCTGTGCACCGGCGCCGCCGGGGGCGGCCACTTCGAAACCGGCGCCGAGGTCGCGCGCCGGCTGGTGGCACAGCTGCTGAAGAGGCCGCTGCAGTCCGCGCTCATCCTCAACGTCAACGTGCCCGACGTGCCGTTCGCACAGCTGCGAGGCTTTCGCGCCAGCCGGCTCGGCTATCGCCACCGTTCCGAGCCGGTCATGCGGGCGCAGGACCCGCGCGGGCGTCCGGTGTACTGGATCGGTCCCGCCGGCGCGGAGCAGGACGCGGGTCCGGGTACCGACTTCGACACCGTCGCCCAGGGATACGTCTCGGTGACGCCGCTGCAGGTCGACCTCACCCGTCACGCGGCACTGTCCGCAGTCGGGAGCTGGCTGGAAGGCGTTAATGACTGATCTGCGCCTGTCCGGCATCGGCATGACTTCCGCCCGCACCCGCGATCGGCTGGTGCAGCGTCTGCGCGAACAGGGCATTGCGAATCTCGCCGTGCTCGATCGCATTCGCAATGTGCCGCGTCATATTTTCGTCGACGAGGCGCTCGGCAGCCGCGCCTACGAGGACACGGCGCTGCCGATCGGTTTCGGCCAGACGATCTCACAGCCCTACATCGTGGCGCGCATGACCGAGGCGCTGCTCGAGGCGGGCGCGGCCGACAGCGTCCTGGAGGTGGGCACGGGGTGTGGTTACCAGACCGCGGTGCTCGCGCCGCTGGTGGCGCGCCTGTACACCATCGAGCGCATCGAACCGCTGCTGGCGCGCGCGCGCGAGCGCCTGAAGGAGCTCGGGATCAGGAACGTGCGCTTCCGCCACGGCGACGGCACGCTCGGCTGGAAAGCGCACGCACCCTTCGATGGCATCCTGGTGGCGGCCGCGCCGCTCACGGTGCCCGAGGCGCTCATCCGCCAGCTGCGCGTCGGCGGGCGGCTCCTGGTGCCCATAGGGCCTGAAGGCGAGCAGGAGCTGGTGCGGATCACGCGCCGCGAGCAGGGCGTGCAGCGCGAGTCACTCGGAGCGGTGGCCTTCGTGCCGTTGTTGGGTGGCACAGCCTAGCCGGCCCGCCAACCCCGAGGCAGTTACAGTCCCGTTTAATAAGAGGGGGGTGCACATGAGGCTACTGGCGGCTCTGGCCCTGGTTCTGCTCCCGGCCACTGCGGGCACTCGCGCAACGGCGGAGCAGCCCGTGATTCCCCGCGCCCTCGAGGACTGGCATGGGTGGGTGCTGAAGGGCAAGGAATTTCATCGCTGTCCCTTCCTCGCGGGCTCAAACATCGCCGACGCCAATTCCTACCGGTGTGTCTGGCCGGAGCGCCTGGTGCTGAACGTCGACGCGCACGGCGGAACCTTCAGCCAACGCTGGCAGGTCTACACCGAGAGCTGGGTGGCTCTGCCGGGCGATCTGGAGCGCTGGCCGCAGGCGGTCTCGGTTGACGGCGCTCCCGCGGCGCTGGTGGCCCGGGGCGACGTGCCGCACGTGCGGCTGACGGCCGGCTCTCACGCGCTGAGTGGCAGATTCGTATGGGACGCGCGACCCGAGACCTTGGCGATTCCCATCCAGACGGCGCTGCTCGATCTCGTCGTTGATGGGCAACGTGTGCTGCAGCCGGAGCGGCCGGCCGGCAGGCTCGCGCTCGGGCGCCAGGGCACGGCCGCCGAACCGCGCCGGCTCGATGCGCAGGTCTATCGGCTGGTCGAGGACGACATTCCCCTGCGCCTGGTGACGCGCCTGCGGCTGCGCGCAGCCGGAGACGCGCGCGAGGAGCACCTTGCGCGGGTGCTCCCGGCCGGTTTCATTCCGATGTCGCTCCAGGGCGCGCTGCCCGCACGGCTCGAGTCCGACGGCGGACTGCGTGTCCAGGTGCGTGCCGGTCGCTTTGAGCTCATTCTCACCGCGCGGCAGGCTCAGGCCTCCGCGACGCTGTCCTCACCCGGGGAACCCGGCCCCGCGCGCGACGAGGTGTGGAGTTTTGCGGCCAACGATCGGCTGCGCGTCGCCGCGGTCGAGGGCGTCGCGGGGATCGATCCGGCCCAAGCGAATGTGCCGGAGGACTGGCGCGGGTACCCCGCATTTCGGATGGCGCCGGGTTCGGAGCTCAGGATCGTTGAGCGCAGCCGCGGTCTCTCCAACACGGACCAGAACCGGCTGCACCTGAGGCGTCGATTGTGGCTCGACTTCGATCACGAGGGTGTCACCGCTGTCGACGAAGTGAGCGGAACACTCCGACGTGACTGGCGCCTCGGGATGCGAGAGCCCTACCGCCTCGCCAGCGCGCGCAGCGGCACTGAGACCTTGCTCGTGACGGGTTCTGCATCCCAGGGGGAAACGGGCGTCGAGCTGCGCAGTCCTTCCGTGCAGCTCAGCGTGCTCGCGCGCAGCGCGCACCCGTACCGGGCCCTTCCCGCAACCGGCTGGACGAACAGCTTCGAGGGGGTGTCAGGCGAGCTGTATTTGCCCCCCGGCCATCGTCTGCTTGCCGTCCTCGGGGCCGATGTATCGCCGACCGCCTGGCTCGACCGCTGGGGCTTGTGGAACCTCTTCGGCGTGCTGGTGATCGCTGTGTTCTCGTACTGGGTCGCGGGGCCTCTTACCGCAACGATCGGCGGGGTAGGCCTTTTTCTGACCTACCAGGCTGCTCCCGAGCTGATCTGGGTCTGGGGCAATCTGCTCGCCGCTGTCGCTTTGGCGCGCGCCGCCCCAGAGGGGCGACTCGCGCGTGTCGCGAGTGTCTACAGGACGGTGAGTTTCGCGGTACTCGCTCTTGCGCTCGTGCCGTTCACCTGGAGCGAGGTACGGCATGCGATCTATCCGCAGCTCGAGGCGACCGGCTACGCCCGGCAGCGGGTGGCGGCTCCCATGCCAGCTGCTGCGCCACTCGAAACCAAAGTCGTAGAGGAACTCACCTCGGCCGCCGCCCGAGCGGACCTGAGCAGTGTCGCCGTGAGCGGCAGCCGAGCGACCTCGGCCGCGGAGCCGATACTCGCCCGGTACGCCGCCGGAACGCTGGTACAGGCGGGGCCGGGGATACCCGCGTGGAACTACGGAGCGCATCCGTTCGGCTGGACGGGTCCGGTCGACCCCGATCAATCGCTGCGCTTTGTCGTGCTCGGCCCGGTCGCGGTGGCCCTGTGGCGCATCGCCGGTGTGGCAGCGCTGGCGTGGTTCTTCATCCGGCTGGCGCGCAACAGCTTCGGTACGCGTCTGCGACTACCGGGATTCCTGAGGCCGGGCGGCGCGGCGGGCGCCGTGCTGCTGGCGTGCGTCGCCGCGGCCCCTTACGGCGCGCGTGCCGAGTCCACGCCCGATCCCGCGCTGCTCAACGAGCTGCGGGATCGTCTCACCCAGGCGCCGCAGTGCGCTCCGACGTGTGCCGAGATCACGCAGGCGCAAGTCCACGTCAGCGCAGATCGGGTCCAGATCGACTTGAAAGCGAGTGCGCTCGCCCCGCTGGCTGTGGCCGTACCCTCCGCAGGGGATCGCTGGCAGATCGATTCGGTGGCAGTCGACGGTGCCTCGAGTCTCGCGGTAGCACGAGAGCCCGACGAGGCGCTGTGGGTGCCGCTCAAGAGCGGGGCACGCACCATCCGCATCGAGGGGCGCCTCGTGGGCGACAGCGTGCACCTGGCTTTTCCACTGGTGCCGCGCACGGTCTCGGTCGATGCGGCGGGCTGGGATGTGGCAGGCGTGAACGCTGGACGGCTGGTGTCCGGTGCCCTGGATCTCACGCGCCAGCCGCGCACCGGATCGACCGCGACGACCCCGAATCCGGCAGCCGGTGAGGCGTTCCCGGCGTTCGTGCGCGTCGTTCGAAATTTCCGGCTCGATCTCGACTGGTCGGTTGCGACGACCGTTCAGCGAGTCGCTCCGGAATCGGCCGCCTTCACGGTGGCCGTGCCGCTCGTTCCGGGAGAGTCGGTGCTGACCGAGGGGCTCGACGTCCGACGCGACGGTGTCGCTCTCGCGGGGCTCGCGGCCGGACAGGCCGAGCGCGAGTGGACCTCGGGTCTCGCACGCAGCGATCGGCTGGCGCTGCGGCTCACCGCGACGCCTGCCCGCGCCGAGATCTGGCGGTTCGTTGTCAGCCCGCAATGGCGCGTGGACTTCATGGGGCTTCCGGCGGTGCTACCGGACGATTTGGCCGCCGCTCCGTGGGTGTTCGAATACCGCCCGCGCGTCGGCGAGCAACTCGAGCTCGCGGTGACGCGGCCCCCGGCCGTAGCGGGGCGAACACTCGCCATCGATGCAGTGCACCAGCGTGCCCGCATCGGCCGCCACTCATCGGAACACGAACTCGAGCTGCGCTACCGCAGCACCCAGGGCAGCCGGCATGCGATCCAGCTCCCGAAGGAGGGCACTGTTACGCAAGTCGTGGTCGACGGCGAGCCAACGCAGATTCGGCCCGACGGGGGCGAGCTATCCTTATCCATCTTGCCCGGCAAGCACACGGTCCGTATTGCATGGCGTTCGACGGAGGGCACGTCGATGGCGTCACGTCCTGATATCGTGGAGCTGCACGCACCGTCGAGCAACGTCATGACGACGCTCGCCTTGCCGGCCGACCGCTGGCCTCTGGTCGCGATCGGGGGCGGAGTAGGACCGGCGTTTCTGTACTGGGGTGAGCTGCTCGTGTTTCTCGTGGTAGCGACGTTACTCGGTCGGTGGCCGCGGTCACCGCTGCGCACCTCGGAGTGGCTCGTGCTCGGTCTGGGGCTCTCGACTCTCTCCTGGCGGGTGTTCGTCACGGTGGCCGCATGGCTCTTCGCGATGAGTTGGCGAGAGCAGTGGCGCGGCGCGTACGATCTCAAGCGCTGGCAGTTCAACATGCTGCAGTGCGCGCTCGCAGCGCTCACACTGTTCGCCGTTACGAGCCTCGTCTTCTCCGGCGTGCGTTATGGGCTGCTGGCCTCGCCCGACATGGGTGTGACGGGGCCGGGCTCGAGTGGCAATACCTTCAGCTGGTTCGTTGATCGCGCGGCTTCGACGTTGCCGCATCCGGTGGTATACAGCCTGCCGCTGTGGGTCTACCGCACGATCATGTTCGCCTGGGCGTTGTGGATCGCGCTCGCGCTCGCGCGCTGGCTGCGCTTTGCCTGGCGAGCCTGGAGCGCCGGAGGCACCTGGCGAGGCGCGGTCCTCCCGCCGACGCTGGGGGGTGCCGGCCAGACAGCCCGGTAGAGTATTCACGTGATGTATACGTGATAACATTTTGATTGCAAATGCTAAAAAGATCCCAGTCATCTGAATCGAATGACCGGCGCAGGAGAAAAGCCCTACAAATCAGGGCCCGAGCATTGCGTGAGGATGCGGGGAAACCCCCAACGGGCGGCGGGAAAAATCTTTATCCCTCGAAGGGCTTGCAGGGCCTTCTGCGACATGTTTAACATGCGCTCCCTGTCTCCTAACGACGACAGCCAGGAAAGCCGAAGCGGAGGGTAACCGGCAGAAGACACAGGGTGGAGGGAGTCGCGACAAGAGCAATAACGGTCGGGAACAAAAAAAACAGCGCAGTTGTTCGAGTCTGTCAGCTTCGAATGATTGTTTGGTTGGTTGAGCCTCCCCCTGTGTCTTCTGCCGATCATCCTTGCGCCTCCAGGCGCTAGCGCAGAAACAGCGCCGCGGCGACCCGCCGCTCCTCCTGAACCAGAACGTTGAACGTACGGCAGGCTGCACCCAGCTGCATGGCCTCGAGCCCGACGCCGCGCTGCGCCAGCGCTGCGCGCACCGCCTGGGGCGCAAAGCGCGGCGTCGCGCCGGTGCCGAGCAGCACCACCTCCGGTGTGAGCGCGAGAATCACCTCGAGGTGAGCGGGCGTCAGCTCGGCGAAACTCTCGGGCTCCCAATCGGTGATCAGCCGGTCCGCCGTGACGATGCAGCTGCGCTGCACGCTGTGTTCGCCGATGCGGATCTCGGCAGCCGAGTAGCCCCGGATCAGGTTGGCGCGCGTGCCCGGTTCGAGCGTGAACTTCATTCCGCAGTACGATAGCGCCGGTGCGCGAGATCGTCATTGTGATCGCCGACCTGTACCTGCCGCGCGGCGCCAATGGCGCGCCGCCCGGCGGCGCCGCAGAACCGGCGGCCGCTCCGGGAATCGAAAGCGCGGGCCGTTTCGGGGAGCGCGCGGCACTCGAGCACGGTTGGCGCGAGTGGCTCGCGCACGCGCTCGGCCGCGAGGATCTGGCCGGCGCCGCTCCCGCGTGCATCGCCGCCGCCGAGCTGGCGCCGGGGGCGCCGCCCGCGGGCGCGAGCGGCACGCTGTGGATCGCCACCCCGCTGCACCTCAGCGCGGGCGGTGCGCGGCTGTATCTGGATCACCGTGGCGTCCTGCGTCTGCCGCCCGCCGAGCTAGGGGCGCTCGCCGCCGCCTTTCAGGACACCTTTGGCGTTTCCGGCTTCACACTCACGCCCCTCTCGTCCGGTGACTTTCTCCTCAGCACCGCCGGCATTGCCGCCGTCGCCACCACTGAGCCTGCCCGCTGCGCAGGGAACGACGTCGCCGAGGCCCTGCCTCGGGGAGCCGCCGCGGCGCCACTGCGGCGCCTGCTGGCCGAGATCGAGATGTGGCTGCACGGCCAGGCGCTGAACGAGGCGCGCCTGCGCCGCGGGGAGCCGCCGGTCACGACACTGTGGCCGTGGGGTGCCGAGGGGCGGGCACTGCAGCCCGAGCGGCGCGCGGGGCGTGCCCTGCGCGCCTTCGGCGCGGACCCGTATGTGAGCGGTCTGTGGCGGCTGCAGGCGGACTTGTGCCGCGCTCTTCCGCAGCGCCTGCAGGATGTGCTCGCCGACGAGCGCGCCCTTGGGGTGGTGCTGGTGGTGGATCTGGGACGTGAGTTGCAGCCTGACAGGCACGACACGCTCACCCAGTCCCTGGCGCGTCTCGATGCGCGCTTCGTGTCGCCGGCGCTCCAGGCGCTGCGCCGCGGCGAGCTCGGGAGTGTGACGCTGATCGCCAACGACACACGAATCACGCTGCGCCGCCGCAGTCATCTGCGGCTGTGGCGGCGCCCGCGGGCGGGCCTGCGGAGCTTCGCGTGAGGCTGCGGGTCGTGCGCCGCGCGCCGGCCGCGCCGCTGGGCGGGGATCTGCATCCGGTGCTCGAGCGCGTGTACGCGGCGCGTGGCGTACGCTCGGCGGCGGATCTGGACACTTCCCTCGGGCGGCTGTTGCCGGTGGGCACGCTCGAGGGCATCCCGGCGGCGGTGGACCTGCTGCTGCAGCACCGCACGGCCGGGCGCGTGCTGATCATCGGGGATTTCGATGCCGACGGCGCGACCAGCAGCGCGCTGATGGTGCGCGCGCTGAGGAGCTTCGGGTTCGCGGCGGTGGACTTTCTGGTGCCCAACCGATTTCAGTTCGGTTATGGGCTCACCCCCGGGATCGTGTCGCTGGCAGCCGCGCGCGCCCCGACGCTCATCGTCACGGTCGACAACGGCGTCTCGAGCAACGCCGGCGTCGCTGCCGCGCGCGCGGGCGGGATCGACGTGCTGATCACCGATCATCACCTGCCGGGCGCGCTGCTGCCCGACGCCAACGTGATCGTCAACCCCAACCTCGGGGGCAGCCGCTTCGGCAGCCGCTCGCTGGCCGGAGTCGGGGTTGCGTTCTACGTCATGGCGGCGCTCGCACGCCGGCTCGAGGAGGCGGGGCGGCCCGCCACCCCCGGCGCGGCGCAGCTGCTGGACCTGGTGGCGCTCGGCACGGTCGCCGACGTGGTGCCGCTCGATGCCAACAACCGCGTGCTGGTCGCGCAGGGGCTGAAGCGCATTCGCGCCGGACGCTGCGTGGCCGGCATCCGGGCGCTGCTCGCCATCGCCGGCCGGCCGGCGCACGATCTCACCGCAAGCGATCTCGCCTTTGGCGTGGCGCCGCGCCTGAACGCCGCCGGCCGTATCGACGACATGACCATCGGCATCCAGTGCCTGCTCGCCGATGATCCCGCCACCGCCGAGGGTCTCGCGGCGCGTCTCGATGAGCTCAACCAGGAGCGCCGCTCGATCGAAGCGCGCATGCAGCAGGTGGCACTCGCTGCGGTGCGCTGCCTCGCCGATCCCGGCCCCGGGGCGCTGCAGCGCAGCGGCGTATGCCTGTTCGACGAGAGCTGGCACCAGGGCGTGGTCGGGTTGGTCGCGAGCCGGGTGAAGGATCGCGTGCGGCGCCCGGTGATCGCCTTCGCGATCGCCGATGCGGCGAGCCTGCGCGGCTCGGCGCGCTCGGTCGCGGGGATCCACATCCGCGACGTGCTCGACTCGATCGCGACGCGTCACCCGGATCTCATCGAGCGCTTCGGCGGTCATGCCATGGCCGCGGGACTGACGCTCGAGCGTGCCAAGCTCGATCGCTTCGCACGCGCGTTCGACGAGGAGGTTGCCCGCTGGACGGCCGGCGCCCCCGCCGCCGACACCATCGAAACCGACGGCGAGCTCGCGCCGGCGGAGATCGCGCTCGATACCGCTCACGCCCTGCGCGCCGGCGGCCCGTGGGGCCAGGCTTTCCCCGAGCCGTGCTTCGATGGGCTGTTCAGCATCCGCAGCGCGCGCGTCATTGCCGAGCGGCACGTGAAGATGTGGGTGGAGGTGCCGGCGAGCGGTCGCGCCTTCGATGCGATTGCCTTCAACCACCTCGAGGAGGGTGCGCAGTTCGTGCCACCCTCGGGCCTGGCCCAGCTCGTGTACCGGCTGGAAGTGAACGAGTACCAGGGCGAACGGCGCCTGCAGCTGCTCATCGATCACGTGCTGCCGGCCGCTCGCTAAGCTGCGCGCTGCGGTGTTAGCATGCCAAACTTCGGTGCACGCGCGCCGCGGTCCGCGCGGCGCCGGTCCAGGACGTGTATGGAAGTCAATCAACTCAAGCGCCAACTCAAGGATCTGGGTGAACGTATTACCTCGTTACGGGGGTTTCTTTGAGTACGACCGCAAGCGCGAGCGGCTCGAGGAGGTTGCGCGCGAGCTGGAGGATCCTGCCGTCTGGTCGAACCCCGCGCGGGCGCAGGAGCTCGGGCGCGAGCGCGCCCGGCTGACGAGCGACCTCGGCGAGATCGACCGCGCCACCAAGGGCATCGGCGAGGCTACCGAGCTGCTGGAACTGGCCGAGGCCGAGGGCGATGAGCGCGCCGCGCGCGACATCGAGCGCGACGGGCAGCGCCTCGAGGCCGAGGTGCGGCACCTGGAGCTGAAACGCATGTTCCGCGGCGAAATGGACTCGCACAGCGCGTTTCTCGACATCCAGGCGGGCGCCGGCGGCACCGAGGCGCAGGACTGGGCGCAGATGCTGCTGCGGATGTACCTGCGCTGGGGCGCGGCGCGCGGTTTCGCCTGCGAGGTGATCGATTCCAGTCCGGGCGAAGTGGCCGGCATCAAGAGCGCCACCGTGGAAGTGCAGGGCGAGTACGCCTACGGATGGCTGCGCACCGAGACCGGCGTGCATCGCCTGGTGCGCAAGTCGCCATTCGATTCCGGCAACCGCCGCCATACCTCGTTCGCATCCGTGTTCGTCTCGCCCGAGATCGATGACGACATCCAGATAGAAATCAATCCCGCGGACCTGAAGGTTGACGTCTACCGCTCCTCCGGAGCGGGCGGACAGCACGTCAACAAGACCGAGTCGGCGGTGCGCATCACCCATCTGCCCACCGGCATCGTGGCCGCCTGCCAGAACGAGCGCAGCCAGCACAAGAACCGCTCCACCGCCATGAAGATGCTCAAGGCGAAGCTCTACGAGCTGGAGGTCAACAAGCGCAATGCCGCCGCCCGGGTGCTCGAGGATTCCAAATCGGACGTGAGCTGGGGCAACCAGATCCGCTCGTACGTGCTCGACCAGTCGCGCATCAAGGACCTGCGTACCGGAGTGGAGGTGGGCAACACCGCCGCGGTGCTCGATGGCGATCTGGATCAGTTCCTGGAAGCCTCGCTCAAGGCAGGCGTGTAAAGACATGCAACAGGGAAAAGACGTTGCGGCGGCCGCGGCCAAGGGTAACGGCGGCGAGGATGGCGGCGATGAGAACAGGCTGATCGCCGAGCGGCGCGCGAAGCTCGCCGCGCTGCGCGCACAGGGACCTGCGTTCCCGAACGACTTTCGCCGCGACGCGCTCGCCGCGCAGCTGCAGCACGGCTTCGGCGAGCGCAGCGGCGAGTGGCTGGACGCCAATCCGACGCACGTGACGGTCGGCGGACGGCTGATGTTCAAGCGCGTCATGGGCAAGGCGAGCTTCGGAAAAATCGCCGACCGCACCGGGCAGATTCAGCTGTACCTGCAACAGGAGGCGCTCGGCGCCGCCTACGAGGCCTTCAAGGGGTGGGACGTCGGCGACCTGGTGGGCGCGAGCGGCGTGCTGTTCCGCACCAGGACCGGCGAGCTGTCGGTGCGCGTGCAGGGCCTGAGGCTGCTGGTGAAGTCGCTGCGGCCGCTGCCGGACAAGTGGCACGGGCTCCTCGACACCGAGACGCGCTACCGGCAGCGCTACGTCGACCTGATCATGAGCGAAGCAAGCCGCAACGTGTTCCGCACCCGCGCCCGGCTGGTGCGCTACCTGCGCGACTTTCTCGACGCGCTCGATTTTCTCGAGGTCGAAACCCCGATGATGCAGCCGATCCCGGGCGGTGCCAGCGCGCGCCCGTTCCGCACGCATCACAACGCGCTCGATCTGGACATGTACCTGCGCATCGCCCCGGAGTTGTACCTGAAGCGCCTGATCGTCGGCGGGCTCGAGCGCGTCTACGAGATCAACCGCAACTTCCGCAATGAGGGGCTGTCGACGCAGCACAACCCGGAATTCACGATGCTCGAGCTGTACCTGGCGTACGCCGACTATCGCGACCTGATGGACTGGATCGAGAAGGCCACCCGCGGACTGGCCGAGGCGCTGCACGGCTCGCAGCAGATGACCTACCAGGGGCGCGCCTACGACCTCGCCCGGCCGTTCCAGCGCCTGACCCTCGAGCAGGCCATCATCGACCACAGTCCGGGGATCGATCCGCTGTCGATGCGCGACCTCACGTACCTGCGCAAGCGCTGCGAGCAGCACGGCATCAAGGTCGAGCGCGAAGACGGCCCCGGCAAGCTGCAGATCGCGCTGTTCGAGAAGACCGCGGAGAGCGCGCTGCTGGATCCGACCTTCGTGTACGCCTATCCGGTGGAGGTGTCACCGCTGTCGCGACCCAACGATGCCGATCCGTTCATCGCCGATCGCTTCGAGTTCTTTCTCGCCGGGCGCGAGATCGCCAACGGCTTCTCCGAGCTCACCGATCCCGAGGAGCAGGCGGCGCGCTTCCGCGCCCAGGCCGCCCGCAAGGACCAAGGCGACGAGGAAGCGATGTTCTACGACGCCGACTACGTGCGCGCGCTCGAGTACGGCATGCCGCCGGCCGCGGGACTCGGCGTCGGTATCGACCGGCTGGTCATGTTCTTCACCGATTCGCCCTCGATCCGCGACGTCATTCTCTTCCCGCACATGCGGCCGGAAACTGGCTGAGGGCCTGCCGGACCGTTCAATCCGGCAGAGCGTAGGGCAGTGCGAGTCGCTCGGCGCTGAGCGGCGCTCTTTCGGGCGGCGCCCGCGCTCCGGCCGGATCCGCATCAACATGCCCCAGCGTGGTGACGGCGAGGAACTCGCACAGGCCGTCCGAGCGCTGCGCCGCATCCACCACCTTGAACGAACGGCCGTCGGGGAACTCACCGTCATCTGCGGGTTTGAGCGGGACCGGAACCTGTGCGCGAAAGCGCTGTAACCGCCGCTTCACCTTACCGCGATAGTGCGCGCGCGCAATGATCTCCTGTCCGGTGTAGCAACCCTTGTCGAACGCGATAGCCCCGAGGGCATCCAGATTGAGCATCTGCGCAACGAACGCCTCGGAGGTGGCCGCATAGACCTGCGGCTCGCCCGCCGCGATCGCAAGGCGCTGCCACACCTGCACCCCGACGGGGCGGCAGCCGGACACCGGGGCCGGGTGCGCCAGCGGGCTGACGAGCAGCCAGCGCGCCGGCTCCTCGGCCACGCGCAGCGCGAGCGACGCATCGATCCGCGTCACGCCATTCACCGGCGCGGGTAACTGTTGCGCGACCGACGGCGCGCCCCCCGCCGCGGCCTGCGATGCCGCCGCGGACGCCGCCCCCGGGCGCGGCGGCGCGCAACCCATGAGCCCGGTGACAGTCCACGCGGCCGAGTCGTCCGCCAGCTTCACCTTCGCGCGCAGTACGAATTTGCCCAGACGCTGCACCACGAGGCCGATCAGCTCGCGGGGCAGGATTGCGAGCAGGTCATCCGGCGCCAGTTGCAGCAGCCGCAGCAGCGCGATCACGCGTCCCTGCGGGTTGTGATAACCGGCGAGGAGCGAGCGCCCCGGTCCCAGCAGCGCGATATCGTTCGACAGCTGTCCCTGCAGGAACGACACCACGTCCGCGCCGCGCACGCGCAGCACGCCGAGCGAGTCGAGCGAGACTGAATTCCATTCACTGGACATGGAGTTGACCGTTGTTTTCCTTAACTTTTACATGGCTGCCGAGAATGAATTCTGTCAGACTTCATGGGTATGCCGACGCCGCATCGCAAGAACCCAGGCGCAGCTTTTTCCAACCCGCCCGCTGACTCTCCGGCTCCCGGCATCGCTGCGCCGCTCGCGCGCGCGGCCGGCGACCCGCTCGCCCTGCGGCCGCGCGAGCTCGCAGGCCCCGCGGGGCCTGAGCCCACGCGCTTCGGGGACTGGGAAAAGAACGGCCGCTGCATCGATTTTTAGTCTATGCCGCCGCGGCCGCTATCGCCTCACCTGTCGGTGTACAAGTTCAAGTACACCCTGACGACTTCGATCCTGAACCGCTTCGCCGGACTCGCACTGTCGATGGGGCTGCTGCTGCTGGTGTACTGGCTCATGGCGGTGGCTGGCGGGGCCCATGCTCAGGCGCGCGCCGCGTGGCTGCTGTCGCTGCCGCTCATGAAGCTGGTGTATGCCGCTCTCGTCGTCGCGTTCTGCTACCACCTGATCGCCGGCATCCGTCACCTGGTGTGGGACACCGGACGCGGACTGGAGCGCGCGCAGGCGCAGCGCAGCGCGTGGCTGGTGGCCTGGGTCAGCATCGCCCTCATGCTGCTCATCGGCTACTGCGCGTGGCTCAGCGGAGCGCGCGCCCCGTGAGCCTGCGCACCCCGTTGGGCAAGGTGCTGGGCGCGGGCTCGGCGAAGTCCGGCGTGCAGCACTGGTGGGTGCAGCGCCTCACCTCGGTGGCGCTGGTGCCGCTGTCGGTCTGGTTCGTGGTGTCGCTGCTCTCGCTCCCCTCGTTCGATCATGCGACCGTGGTCGCGTGGATGAGCGGCAGCTGGACGGCGCTGCTGCTCATTCTCTTGGTGCTGGTGGCCGCCTGGCACTCGCAGCTGGGCGTGCGCGTGGTGGTGGAGGACTATGTGCACGGCGCCGGGGCGAGGACCGTGACGCTGGTCGGCGCGATGTTCGCGCATACGCTGATCGCGGCGGCGGGCGTGTTTGCCGTCCTCAAGGTGGCCTTCGGGGCGGCGCCATGAGCGCCTACGAGTTCATCGATCACAGCTACGACGTCATCGTCATCGGGGCCGGAGGCGCGGGCCTGCGCGCCACGCTGGGACTTGCCGAGAGCGGTCTGTCCACCGCCTGCATCAGCAAGCTCTTTCCGACTCGCAGCCACACCGTGGCTGCCCAGGGCGGAATCAGCGCCGCCCTGGGCAATATGGGCGAGGACGACTGGCGCTGGCACATGTACGACACCGTCAAGGGCTCGGATTGGCTCGGCGACCAGGACGCGATCGAGCTGATGTGCAAGGAGGCGCCGGCGGCGGTGATCGAGCTGGAGCACTACGGCGTGCCGTTCTCGCGCACCGAGGCCGGCCTCATCTACCAGCGTCCCTTCGGCGGCATGACCACGCACTTTGGCAAGGGCGTCGCGCAGCGCACCTGCGCCGCGGCGGACCGCACCGGGCATGCGATGCTGCACGCGCTCTATCAGCAGTCGCTGCGCCACGCCGCGACCTTCTTCATCGAGTACTTCGCGATCGATCTCATCATGGAGGATGGCGCGTGCCGCGGCGTGGTGGCGCTCGATCTTACCGAGGGCACGTTGCACCGCTTCCGCGCGCACGTGACCATCCTCGCCACCGGCGGCTACGGGCGCACTTATTTCTCATGTACCTCGGCGCACTCCTGCACCGGCGACGGCAATGCCATGGTGCTGCGCGCCGGGCTGCCGCTGCAGGACATGGAGTTCGTGCAGTTTCACCCCACGGGCATCTACGGCGCGGGCTGCCTGATCACCGAAGGAGCGCGTGGCGAGGGCGGCTATCTGACCAACTCCAAGGGCGAGCGATTCATGGAGCGCTATGCGCCCAACGCCAAGGATCTCGCCTCGCGCGACGTGGTGAGCCGGGCGATGACGGTGGAGGTGCGCGAGGGGCGCGGGGTGGGCCCCGAGCACGATCACATTGCCCTGCACCTGGAGCACCTGGGGGCCGAGGTCATTCACGAGCGCCTGCCGGGAATCGCGGAAACGGCGCGCATATTCGCCGGCGTGGACGTCACCCGCGAGCCCATCCCGGTGCAGCCGACGGTGCACTACAACATGGGAGGCATCCCCTGCAACTACCGCGGCGAAGTGGTGCGGCCCAAGGATGGCGATCCGGACAGCGTCGTCCCCGGGCTCATGGCCGTAGGGGAAGCCGCCTGCGTGTCGGTGCACGGCGCCAATCGCTTAGGCTCCAACTCGCTGCTGGATCTGGTGATCTTCGGACGCGAGGCGGCGCGGCGCTGTGCCGAGACCGTCAAACCAGGCAGCCGCCACCGCCCCTGGGCCGCGGATGCGGGGCAGGCGGCGGTGGCGCGGCTCGATCGCCTGCGCAACGCCGACGGGGCGCGCTCAACCGCTACCATCCGCGTGGAAATGCAAAAGACCATGCAGCTGGATGCGGCGGTATTTCGCAGCGGCGAGAGCCTCGCGCAGGGGATCGAGAGGATCGGGGCGACTTTCGCCTCCTTCGCCGACGTACGCATCAGCGACCGCTCGCTCATCTGGAACAGCGATCTGATCGAGACGCTCGAGCTCGAGAACCTGCTGCTGCAGGCCACGGCCACCATCCATTCGGCGGCGAATCGTACCGAGAGCCGCGGCGCG
>Ga0137418_10001438_pt1 | contig 21981 bp, 19 predicted proteins | sample CZODoug3_1_2_16f_FD_122242 | JGI IMG/M metagenome (GOLD analysis project Ga0137418, IMG submission 122242) | Vadose zone soil fungal communities from Angelo Coast Range Reserve, California, USA - CZODoug3_1_2_16fungal (Hybrid Assembly) | ecosystem: Environmental > Terrestrial > Soil > Vadose...
GAGAGCACCACCTGGTATCCCGCTTTGTGAATCAGGTTGCCCAAAATAAAATCGTTCGCCGAATAATCGTAAAACTTCTCGTACCCGCCGATCTTCTCCAACGCTTCCTTGCGCACCGCGATAGTCGGCCCCAGCCCGAATTTCATTCCCTCCAGGAGATTCGCCACCAGCGCGCCCGCGGGTTCCTCCACCGACATCAGCATCGCCGTCTGATTCGACCAGAAATCCCCCACATTCTTTCCGCGGTACAAGCACGTGGTCATCGCAATATCCGGCTTCAGCAGCGGCGCCACTACTTCCCGCAAATAATTCGGCGCCACCTCCACGTCGCTGTCCGACGCCACAATCACGCCAAACTTCGCCTCTTTCGCAAGGCAATGCAGCGAATACGTCTGCGGATTCGGCCACGGCGGCAAGCCATGCACAACGATCCGGCTAGCCACCTGCGGATACCGCGCGCTCACTTCCCGGACAACTTCAAGCGCGGCATCGTCCTCTGAGTCTGCCCCAAACAAAATCTCAAACCGCGGATAATCCTGCCGAAAAAAACTCTCAATGTTTTCCCGGAGTTGCGGCTCCAAACCATGCACCGGCTTGATCATGGAAACCGCCGGCAAACTCGCATCCGGCGCAGGCGAAAGAAGCAACTTCCGCGAATCCGCGCGAAACTTCGCCACCGCCGCCAGCACCAATCCCAAATACACCGTGGAACTCAGCGTTCCAACCAGCGCCACCGCCATCAAAATGTATCCAAGAATCAGCAGATCTGTGCTCCTATGTGGCGGCCGCCTTCCGAGGCGGGCGTCTACGCCTTCACGCTCGCATAAAGCAATTCCGCATCCCGTATCAACGCGTTCATCGACTCCCGCAGCGCCTCCCGCGAATTCCTCTTATTCTTCCAACCCAACCCGCGAATTCTGTCCGTGTTCAACCGCACCACCGCTACGTCGCCCTTCCACCCTCGGTCACCGCCCGAAAACTCAAACTTCACCTTGCTCCGATCCAGCGCCACGCACTCCACCGCCAACTCCGCAATCTCTTTCACCGTAATGTAATCGCCCGTCGCCACGTTGTACGTCTGAAATTTCTGTTGCGTCTTCTCATGCGCCGTCAGCACCGCCGCAATCACATCTTCCACGTAAATGTACGATTTGCTCTGTCCGCCATCTCCCAAAATTTTCAATCGCGCCGGCTCTTTCCTCAGCGAGCGCACGAAATCAAACCCCACCCCGTGCGTCTGCCGCGGCCCCACCACATTTCCAAACCGGAAAACGCACGCCGTCAAATCAAACATGTGGCAATACGAACTGATCAGCATCTCGCCCGCCAGCTTGCTCGCGCCATACGTCGAAATCGGCACCAGCGGCCCGTAATCCTCGCCCGCCTCCACCATTCCCAAATCGCCGTAAACGCCGCTCCCCGACGCGTACAAAATCCTTTTCGCCGAAGTCAGCCGCATCGCCTCCAGCACACGTTCCGTCAGGTACGTCCCCTCGCGAAAATCAATGTCCGGCTCCGTCGCCGCCCGCGCGATATCCGGATTCGACGCCAGGTGAATCACCACTTCGCTGCCGTCCATCGCCCGCTTCAGCGCTTCGACGTCCTTCACGTCTCCATTTACAAACTTGAATTTCGAATCGCCCAAATGTTTCGCAAAATGCCAGTCCCGCCCGGAGCTCAGGTTGTCATAAATCGTTACCGACTCCACGCCGTCCTTCGCCAGCAGCACGTCCGTGAAATGCGACCCGATAAATCCCGCCCCGCCCACAATAAAAAACCGTCCCATCCTCATATTCTTCTCCGAAACTCAGCGAACTCTGCGTTCTCGGCGTCCTCTGCGTTATTCTTACTATTTCTTTCGTGATCCAGGCAATGCTCGCAAAATCTCATCGGCCAAGCGCGCCCTTAAGCCTGCCTGTCACAATGAAAATTCAATTCGCGCTGGATATAAATTAATGATAGTCGAACCCCTCCCCACCGTCGACCTCAAAACCCTCCGAATTTCTCCCGGTCATGCTCTAATAGAGAAAAGAATTCCCGGAGCATAGTGCATGTCTGCCGTACAAAATTCGGCGCACTCAACCCGCGTCCTCATCACCGGCGGCAGCCGCGGCATCGGTCTGGAAGTCGCCCGCGATCTCGCCGCCTCCGGCCACCGCCTCTGGCTAGCCGCCACAACCGAAAAAGTCCGCGAAGCCGCCGCTCAACTCGGCCCCGCCCACCGGGCCTCTCGCGTGGATGTTGCCGACCCAAACTCCGTTGCTTCCCTCTTCACCGAAATCCGCCGCGAATGGCAAGGTCTCGACGCCGTAATCCACTCCGCCGCCGAACTCGGCCAGGCCGGCAATTTCTGGCAACTCGACCCCGAAAAATTCGCGCACACCCTCCGCGTCAATTCCGCCGGCGCTCTCTTCATCGCAAAAGCCTTCGTTCAAACGTGGCTCGACACCGCATCAAAAACTTCGCCCCGCCGCGGCAAAATCGTCCTCTTTGCCGGAGGCGGCGCAGGCTACGGCTATCCGCAATTTCTTCCCTACGGCACTTCCAAAGCCGCGGCTGTCCGCATGTGCGAAACCATGTCCATGGAACTCGACGCCGCCAAAATCCCCATCGACGTTAACATCATCGCCCCCGGTGCCAACGAGACTTCCATGCTGGCTGCCGTTCGTGCCGCCGGCGGTGAAGTCCGCACCGTCGTCCCCTTCTCCAAGCCAATCGCTCTCTGCCGCTGGCTCCTCTCCTCCGATTCCGACGGCATCTCCGGCCGCTTCCTCCACGTCAACGATCCCTATCCAACGCTTTCGCCAGGCTCACTCCGCGCGGAAGCTCTCAAACTGAGGCGCATCGACCTATGAAACTTCTCGTCGTCGGCTCCGGCCTGATTGGCGCGCAGCGCATTCAAGCCCTGACTAAACTCCCGGCCGTATCCGAAATCACAGTCTTCGATCTAAAAGTTCCCGAAGGCACGAAACTCTCCGCAAAGGCTGCAGCCGTCAGCGAAAACGCCGCCTTCTCCAAAAAGTACGATGCCACGGTCGTTGCCACTCCCCACGACACTGCCGTTGAACTCCTCCCAAGAATTTTTCCGCTCGCTCCTAACGTCCTCGTCGAGAAGCCGCTCGGCCGCACTAGCGCTGAGACCGAAAGTCTTATCGCCGCGGCAAAAAAATCCAGCAGCCGCGTCTTCGTCGGCCTCAACTACCGCTTCCTCAAAAATGTCCAGCATCTCCGCAAGCTTCTCTCTTCCGGCGAATACGGCCGCGTCCTCGGCGTTGACGCTGTCCTCTCCCACGGCGCGCAACCCGGCTACGAAAAAAGTTGGAAGACCGACCCCATCCGCTGCGGCGGTGGCGTCTGCATTGATCCGGGCATCCACCTCTTCGATCTCTTCGTTTGGATGTTCGGTGGCGCCGAACTCGCCGCCGGCCATCTCAGCCGCCAGTTCTGGCAAATTCAAGTCGAAGATCATGCCAACCTCGTTCTCACTCTCTCCGGCGGCGCCCCCGCAAGCGTCAATCTCTCGCTCTCCAGTTGGCAATCCCGCATGGAAATCACCGTCGAAACCGAAAAGGCGCAGTTCCTCCTCCGCGGCCGCGGCAAATTTTACGGCTCCCAGCGCCTGACCATCGTCACCAAATGGCCCTGGCTGCAGCCCGATCAGCCCCGCGAAACTCAATTCGACTATGGAATGGAAGACGTCTCCCTGCAGCAGGAGACTGAAGAATTCATCACGGCGTGCACCAATCCAAACGCCACCCTAACCATCGCCACCGCCGCCGACGCTCTGCAATCCATGCGCATCGTCGACGCCTGCTATTCCAAACTTGCGCCACGGTAGCGCCGGCATCCTGCCGGCCAGCACACTCGCCGCCAAGATGGCGGCGCTACAAATCAAAACCTATCGACTCTTCGCCTTACTAGCCGCCGCCACATCCAGCGTATATCCCGCCTTTGCCGCATCGTTGTGGAACATCTGCACCGTATCCAGAGAAAACTCCCCCAAATCCTTCCCCACCAACTTCAGCTTGGCCAGAATATCGTTCGTCACGGTAATGATGTGGCACCCGATCTCATCCGCCTGAAAAATATTCAGCAATTCGCGCGGACTGGCCCAGATCAATTCCGTCTTGGGATTCCCCCGCAAAATCTCCACGGCCTCGCGCATCATCGGCACAGGATCGCGCCCTGTGTCCGCCACGCGCCCCGCAAACACCGACACGTTCGAAGCCGCCCCGCCCTGCAACGCTTTCCCCACCTCGCGCACTTGCTCCAGCGTCATCATCGCCGTCACGTTCACCTGAATCCCCTCGTGACTCAGCCGCCGGATCAGCCCATACATCGGCTCCCGCTTCGTGTTCGTCACCGGAATCTTCACGTACACGTTCTTCGCCCAGCTCGCGATGTGCTTCGCCTGCGCCTCCATCGTCTCTTCGTCGTCCGCGAACACTTCGAACGACACCGGCTGCGTCTTGATGTGCTGCAACACATCCGCCGCAAACGCCGCGTAATCCCCAACGCCGGCCTTCCGCATCAGCGTCGGATTCGTCGTGAACCCCTTGATGTATGGCAACCGGCTCAGTTCCAGAATTCCTGCCAGGTCCGCGCCATCACCAAAAATTTTTACTTTCAATTCGGAAACCGCCTTCATTGCGCCACTCCCTTTCGGCAAGCCTGCAAAATCCAGTCCGCCGCCTCTTTCAATGAATGTACCCGCGCATCCGCTGGCCGCGCAGGCTGCTGCTCTTCATACCCGCCATCAAGAAAAATCGTGCGGCATCCCGCGTTTTGCCCAGCCTCCACATCCCGCCAGCGGTCGCCGACCATGAAACTTTCCGCCAAATCCACGTTATACTTCCGCGCGCCTTCCAGAATCATCCCTGGCTTCGGCTTCCGGCAGTCGCAGTGATCCTTGTCCTGGTGGTAACAAACAAAAACATCATCCAACGGCAACTCCGATGCCAGCTTCCGGTTAATCTCTTCCACCGCCGCACGCGTGGTAATTCCCTTCGCCACATCGGGCTGATTCGTCACCACCAGCAACAAAAATCCCTGCGCCTTCAATTCCCGCAGCGCCGCTTTCGCATCCGGCGCCAGCACAAGTTCCGCCTCATTCGCCGGTGGATACGGCTTTCCATTCCTGACCACGGCCTGGTTCAGCACGCCATCGCGGTCCAGAAATACGGCCTTGTTCTTCACCGCGTCCCCGCCGTGGACTCCCACTTCGTCTGCTCCACCTTCACCGCCGGGTGCGAAACCAGCAAGTGCCACACCACCGCCTGAAACGCTTCCGAGTGCGGAGTCACATGCACGGGATTCACCACGGGAATCAACACGCACGCATCGGCCACCTTCGCCGTGTAACCGCCGTCTCTTCCCACCACGCCAATAATCTTCGCGCCAACCGCTTTCGCCAGCTTCAGCGCCGCCACCAGGTTCGGGCTGACGTTGCGCTCCATGTCGCCGCCGCCCACCGAAAACACCAGCACCGCGTCGCGCGGCTGCAATTTGCTGGTCTTCAGCCAGCCTTCAAAAACCGTTGCCCATCCTTCATCATTCGTCCGCGCCGTAAGTTCCGAAACATTATCGGTCGGCGCATACGCCTCTATCCCCGCAATCTTCCGGAAATCGTTCACCGCGTGCGATGCATTCGCCGCGCTTCCGCCCACTCCCAAAATAAAAAGCCTGCCGCCGGTCGCGCGCAAGTCGCCGATCATCCGCGCTGCCTTCTCCAGGCTAGCGCGATCCAGCCGCGCCACAATCTCCGCCGCTTCCGCCAAGAACTTTTCCGCGAACAACTCTCCCGCGCTCATGCTTTCCCCACTCCCTGCGACGCAATGAACCGCGCCGTCTCTTCCAGCCCCGCGGGCGATCCAATCTCATAAAATCTCTGCTTCATTTCCATTCCCGCAAGCTCTCCATCCTTCAGAATTTCAGCGTACAACTCCGCCAGGTCAAACGCGTGATCCGCCGTGACCCGCTCAAATGCCTTCGCCGCGAATCCACCCAGCCCGTAATCAATGAACTTCATTCGCGGCGTCCGTTCCTTCTTGTTGTACGCCCGAATCACTCCATCCTCAAACTCCACGTTGCTCGTATCCCACTGCCCTTCGTTTCGAAACACCGTCATCAGCGCCTGCTTCCCCGACGCCTCAAACTCCCGTGCCACACCCGCATAATCGCACAGCAGATACGAATCCCCGTACAGCGTCAAAAACGCCTTCCCCAGCGCCGGCAACGCCCGCTTCAACGCGCCCGCGGTCCCCAACAAAGCCGGCCCGTCAAACGAGTAATGCACATCCAAGCCAAACGAGTGCCCATTCTTCACCACGTCACGCACCATCTCGCCCAGAAACCCCACGCACAAAACCACCTGCGAAACGCCGCTAGCCTTCAGCAACCGCAACTGGTGCGCGATGAACGGCTCCCCATTCACCTCCAGCAGCGACTTAGGAATCTTTTCCGTCGCCGGCCGCAGCCGCGTCGCCAATCCCCCCGCAAGTATCGCCACCGGCAACATCAATTCTTCTCTTCCTCTGCGAACTCAGCGTCTCAGCGATCTCTGCGCTGATTCTTTTTCTTCAGGAGTGCGCGACAATCGTAGTCCCACCAAAATCAAACCCAAGTCGCACTTCCCGCAATCCCGCCCCGCGCATCGCTTCCCGCACCCTCGTTTTCTGCTCCGTATACAGCAGCAAAAATCCCCCGCCTCCCGCGCCGACAATCTTTCCGCCCAGCGCCCCATTCTTCCGCGCCAATTCATACAGCTCATCAATCGGCCCGTTGCTCATCCCCGGCGACCGTTTCTTCTTATGTTCCCAATGCACCGCCATCAACTCCGCAAACTTCCGCAAATCGCCCTTCACCAGCGCATCGCGGCTGTCCACTCCAAGCTGCTTCGTGAAATGCAGATTCGCCAGCATCTCCGCGCCATTTTCTTTGCTCTTCGTATCCTGATCCCGCAAAATCTCCGAAGCCGACCGCGCCGTCCCCGTAAAAAACAACAACAAATTATCTTCCAGGTTAGCCAAAGCCTCCGACGGCAAAGTCAGCGGCGAAACATTCACCTTTCCGTCCGGCAAAAACTCAAAACTAGTAATCCCGCCAAACGCCGCAATGTATTGATCCTGCTTCCCCACCGGCTCCTTCAAAAGTTCAATCTCAATCCGGCAAGCCTGCTCCGCTAATTCCTTGGGCGATACAAACTGCCTCTTCAAAGTGTGCAGCGCGCTCAGCAGCGCCGTCGTAAAACTTCCCGACGATCCCAGCCCCGTCCCCGCCGGAATATCGGACAAGCTCACAATCTCCAGGTACGGCCCCGTCACGCCGGTCAGCTTCATCGCCTCGCGGATAATCGGGTGGTGAATTTCCTCCACCCGCTCCACATCTTCCATTTTCGAATATTTCAGGTGAATCCGCGGCCAGAATCCGTCGCTGATCGTGATGTACACGTATCGCGTGATCGCCGCCGACACCACAAACCCCGTATGTTTCGTGTAATACGACGGCAAATCCGTGCCGCCTCCGCCCAGCGAAATCCGCATCGGGCTGCGCACAATAATCACGCTCAGGCTCCTCTGTCCCTCTTCATTCGATCATCTAACTTCTTTGCTCCGGATTGCCCCGCCCCAATTCGCTGCGGATTTGCCCTAATTTCCCCCAGCATTCTGCCGTCCTGCCGTCACCCCAAAGCGAAGTTCTAAAATCTACAATATCACGACTTCTCAAAGTCTTCTCCCTCTCCGCAATTTTCTCTGTGTACTCCAGTGCTCCTGCCTCTGAGTCTTCTGTGTCAAAAATCCCCGCTCTTCTCCGTCCTCCGCTGAAGGCACATGCTAAACTATTATTTTGCTCATAGGACGTTTTCGCTCCTGGTATCCCTCTCTGAGGATCTCATTCGGAATGTTTCGCTCTCTCGGACAACGCATCTGGCCCTCGCTCGTCATCATCACTCTGCTGTGGTTAGCCGTCTACGGCCCGGGCCTATTCACCCCACCTCTCCAGGACGACGTCGACGCCTCCCACGCCGACGCCGGCCGCGAAATTCTCGTCCGCCACGACTGGGTCACCCTCCACGAAAACAACATCCGCTATCTCGAAAAAGCCCCGCTTCCCTACTGGGGCACCGCCATCGCCATCAAACTTTTTGGCGTTCACACGTGGAGCGCCCGCCTCTCCCTCCACCTCAGCGTCCTCGCACTAGCCCTTCTGCTCTACTTCTTCGGCCGCCGCTTCCTTACGCCGCAGTCCGGCTTCTGGGCCGCCGTCGTTTTCCTGGCCTCGTGCGGACCGTATCTCTTCACGCGCATCCTGATTCCTGACGTCACTGTCGGCCTCTGGATCGGCATCGCCCTTTACCTCTTCCTCGACGGCTGGCAATCCGAAAAACCCACGCTGCTTTCCTGCTGGGGCATCGCCGCGGTAATCGCTCTCAACGTCCTCACCAAGGGACTCATCGGCGTCGTCTTCCCCTGCGCCATCATCTTCATCTTTCTGCTGCTCGCGCGCGACCTGCGCCACCTCCTTAAGATGCATCTCGTCTCCAGCACAATCGTCTTTCTTCTCATCGCGGCCCCGTGGCACATCCTCGCCGCCATCGCCAATCCGCCTGCCGGCCAGGCCAAAGGCTTCCTCTGGTTTTACTTTGTTAACGAACAGTTCCTCCGTTATCTCGGCAAGCGCTATCCGGTCGACTACGACACCGTTCCCATCCTTCTTTTCTACGGCCTGATATTTCTCTGGCTCCTGCCCTGGAGTTCTTTCCTTCCCCAAGCACTTGCGCAAGTTCGCCTTCGCCTACCGCGCGTCGCCGGTGTACGCCGTTCCACCGAAGCCGTCCTCTTGCTTCTGTTCTGCTGGCCCGCGGTCGTTCTTCTCTTCTTCAGCTTCTCCACGCGCCAGGAATACTATCTCGCTCCCGGCCTCCCCGGCCTCGCGCTCCTTCTGGGCCACTGGATGGCTCAGGAAGCCGAAGCTCCCATCGGGTCGCCTATCGCTCGCGCGGGCCGCCGCTCCGCCACAGTTCTTCTCATCGTAGGACTCCTCATCGCCGCCATCACCGGCACGCTGGCCCTCACCTCGCACACGCCGGCCCCGAATCTCGAACTCTTCGACCTGCTCAACAAAAATCCCAATCTCTACGCCCTCTCCCTAGGCCACATGCTCGATCTCAGCGGCGACGCCATGGGCTTTTTCCGCGGCCCGCTCGTCGGCACCGCATTCGCTTTTCTCTTCGGCACGCTGCTCAACTGGTTCTTCCGCCGCCGCGGCAAGATCCAAGCCGCAAACTGGGCCCTCGTCGCCATGATCCTCGTCTTCATCGAGTGCGCCCACATCTCGCTAGGCGTCTTCTATCCCATCCTTGGCTCCCAACAATTCGCCGTCGCCCTCAAGCCTCTCCTCCAGCCCGGCGACAAAATCTTCATGGACGGCGAATACGCCAACGCCTCCTCCGTCCGCTTTTACACCGGCCAGCAAATCTACGTCCTCAACGGCCGCGTCAATGGCCTCTGGTACGGCTCCCTCTTCCCTGACTCCCCGGCCATCTTCTTCGACGACGCCCAATTCGCCCAACTCTGGGCCGGCCCCTCGCGCATCTACCTGATCACTCGTGACGAAAAGAAAAAAGCCACGCTAGCCAGCGTGGCCCCCGTCTACCCGATCACCAAATCCGCCGACCGCTACGTGTTCTCCAACCGCCCATAGTTACACCTCCTCTTGTTCACAACTTTTAAGAAACAGGGGGAGGGAGGAGCAACGGATGTTAACGCTTCAAACCCGGCCAGTAAGCAAAACCACCGTAACGCCAGCACACACCAAAATCACGCCGAGCCACCTCTTGAACGACACATCTTCCTTCAACAGATATTTCGCGCCAAATGTACCGACGATGTAGTTGGAAGCCGATGCCGGTATCACCACGCTCACCGGCGCCCACGAAAACAATATCAGCAGCGAATAAAACGACGCCGCCAGCAACGGCAGCGCCACCCACAGCCAACTGTTTCGCGCCGCCGCCCACACAAATCGCAGCAACGCCATCGGACGGAAACTCTGCGGCTCACCCACTTGCTTCACGCCGTAGGACATCGCCAGCTCGCCGCCGGTGTTGCACAGCACAAAAAAGACCAGCATCAGGATCACCCGGGTCATGGCGCCACCGGCCCGGTGTTATTCGTAGTGTTCGGCTTCGTCTGCCCCACCAGCAGCACGCCGACGCAAATCATCGCCACGCCGATCCATCGCCTAGACGAAACCACTTCGTGCAACACAATAATCGCGAGCATCGTCTGCACCGCGTATCCAAACGCGCCCGCGGGCATCACAAAGCTGTAATCCGCCCAGCTTACCGCCGTCATGTAGCAGAGTGTGAAACCAATGAGGAAGAGAATCCCGATCCAGATGCTTCCGCTCTGAATCGTGGAAAGCAGCGCGTGCCGCAGCCCGGGAAAGGAGATCTCCACGTTCCCGATCTGCTTCATCCCCCGCGCCAGCATCAGGTCGCCGGTGTTCGCGCACACCACCATCAGCAAGACCATTACCAGCGTCTTGAATCTCAGCCTATGCTCGTGGCTCATTCTTTGGAGTTCGCCCTTCAGGTTGGTGCTTGAGACTTAGGTTGAGATCCTTCGCGCATCCTTGTCGGATGCGCTCAGGATGACAAGTTTGTGTTTATTTTGAATAATTGCGGAACCAAGCTTCTCCCGAAATAGGCCAGGCACAAAATCTGCCCATGACGCAAGAACGCCTTAATCGTTGCCGCTGGCCGATGAGCTTCCGCCCACTGCGACCATCGTCTTCGGCGCGTCGCCGCCCTGCTGCACCCACTTCAGGCGCTCAGCGCGCAGCCGCAGGAAGTCCGTGGCCTCGTGATACAACCGCTTGCGCTCGTGGCTGTCCCACAGCGCTTCCTTCACGATCCGCCACACAACCTTGGGACGGAAATAATATTCGTCGTAGAAACGCGTCACGCCCGCCATCATATCGGCCTTGGAAAGATGCGGGAACTCAATGTGTGGCAACTGGTGCCCACTCTGGTCGGCCAGCGCCTCCACGCGCAAGAAACCTTCCTTGGACATCTGATCGTGCAGCTCGGTCCCCGGCATGGCGTGCGCCAGCGAAACCTGGATGGTCTCGCAATCCAGTTCCTTCGCGAAATCGATGGTCTTGTTGATGGTGTCTTTCGTTTCGCCCGGCAGGCCGATGATGAAGTCGCCGTGCACCTTGATGCCGACCTTGCGGCAGTTCTTCATGAACTCGCGCGCCATGTCGGTCGTCGCGCCCTTTTTGATGTTCTTCAGGATTTGCGCGTCGCCGGACTCGAAGCCCACGATGAACAAGCGCGCACCGCCGTCCGCCATCGCCTTCAGCTCTTCGTACTTGCTGTGGCAGCGCGCCGTGCAGGACCACTGGAACTTCAGCGGCTTGAACTTCTGGCTCAACTCAATGACGCGGTCCTTGCGGATGTTGAACGTGTCGTCGTCGAAGAAAATCTCTTTCATCTGCGGGAAGTAGCCGAGCGCGTTCTTCACTTCCTGCACCACGTTGTCCACCGAACGCGTGCGCCAGGCATGGCCCGAAAGCGTCTGGGGCCACATGCAGAAGGTGCAAAGCGCCGGGCAACCGCGCGAGCTGTAAAACGATACGAACGGGTTCAGCAGGAACGGCACGTTGTAGCGCTCAATTTCGAGGTCGCGTTTGTAAACGTCCGTGGCGAACGGCAGCGCATCCAGCTCTTCCGTGTGCAGTTGCGGCCGCGTGGCGTTATGGACGATTTTGCCGTCTTTCTTGTAACTCGCGTTGAGGATCTGATCCAGCGGCTTGCCGTGCGCAAATTCGGTCACTGCATGGTCGAATTCGGCGCGCACGATGAAATCGATGTCCTCGCTGGCATTCAGCGTTTCGTCCGGCTTGATGTGCCCGTGAGGTCCGACGAACGCCACCTTCATCGAGGGGTTCGCTTCCTTGATCTTGCGCAACAGCTTGATGTCGCTGTCGAAACCAACCGTCGAGGTGAACAGCACCAGAAACTCGTAGTCCTTGCAGATCTGAACCGTCTGCTGCCAGTTAATCTTGTGGGGAGAGGCATCCAGCAAACGGCTGCCCGGGATCATGCCGGCCGGGTACGACAGCCAAACCGGGTACCAGTAGGACTCAATCTCACGCGTCGCGGGCCACCGCGAGCTCGCTCCGCCGTCGAAGTTCTCGAAGCTCGGCGGGTTCAACAACAGTGTTTTCATTACATCCGGCATTCTTCACCCTCAGTTTCGGTCTATTTCTCGGCCAAATTCATTGTGCAAAACATTCGCACTTTTGGCGAAACAGGTGGCACAAACTCGGCGACCTGTCTGGTACCCCAATCCGTGTAGATAATAGTTTACCCGACTTGGTTACTTCCCAGCACGCCTTTCTGCCAATGGTGTGCAATCCGCATCCAATAGCTAACCGCCGCATTAAGTGGGGGTTGCAGCCATCTGGAGTGCGGAGGCTCTGCCTCCGCTTTAGGGACTGTGGCTTCGAGACAAAAGGATCAGTGGGAGGAGTAGCCTAGTGCAGTGAAAGCGGGAGCAAAGCTCCCGCACTCCAAATGGGCCTCAGCGTCCCACGACCTCTTCCGTCGCCGTCCCCAAAATCTCCCAAATTCGCCCAACCCACTCTTTATGCTCGGGCTTCATCAGCACTGACCGCAAACACGTTAGACTCGCCCGGTCCTTCTTCATCGCACCAAGGTCCGCCGCAAAAAATTCCACCGGCAACTCCGCGACGGCCAGGTGCAGATTCCGCCGAGCCGCCGCTTCAAATATCTTCCGCGACCTCCCCGACGCCTCACTCACGCTCTGCGCCCGCGGTGCGAACACCACAATATCCAGCTCCGGGGGAAACGCCGTTAAAAACCGCGCGTCCTTCTCCAGCCGCTGGTGCAAATCGAGCGCCGCCTTCCGGCAATCCTCCAAACCGCGCGCGAATTCCCCGGCCTTCACCAGCGGCAATAATTTCTGCGTCGCCCACAGCGCCGCAGCCGACGCACCCGGGCGCGAACACTCCAGGCTGATTTCACCCAGGTGCATTTCCTTCGAGCTGAAATACGTATACGGCGAATCGTGCTTGTAAAGCCTCCCCACTGCCGGATCGCGAAACAACACGCAGCCACATCCATACGGCTGCAAACCATGTTTGTGCGGATCGATCACAATCGAATCCACGCGGTGCAACAAATCAAACCCGCGCCGCGCCTCTTGGCCAAGATTTCCGGCCAGGCCAAAATATCCGCCATACGCCGCATCCGCATGCACCCGAACTCCATATTTCTCGCGCAATTCCAGAATATCAGCGAGCGGATCCACCGACCCAGTGGACGTAGTTCCCATCGAGGCCACCACTGTGCCCACGTCACCGCGAGCAACAATTTCGCGCAGCTTCGCAAGATCCATGCGCCCGCGCGCATCGCAAGGCACAGCCGCGAACGGTAATTGAAGAACCCCGCTGATTCGCCCATGTGTGTAATGAGCTTGCTCGCTTGCCAGAACTTTTTTTCCCGGCGCCAGTTGCCCCGCAACCCACAGCGCTTCCAGGTTGGCCATCGTGCCACCACCGCACAAGTGGCCAAGATGTTCCGGCCATCCAAACATCTCCGCGATCCCCGCAACCGCTTCTTTCTCCATCGCCGAAGTCGCCCGCCCGCCATCGAGCGCGTGATTATTGGGATTGATCCATTGCGCCAGCGAATATGCCAGCCGCGCCACCGGATGCGGCGGTTTCAACATTTGCCCGGCGTACAGCGGATGAAAATATGGATAGTTGTCTTGCAGGCGTTCCGAGGTGGCGTCAAGAGTTTCCGCAACGCGTTCCGCGCCGGGTACTCGCGCATCGAAGTCTGGAAGCGCGGCAAATCCCGCGTCCAGCTTCTCGAGCGCTTCCGATAAAATTTTCAGGCTGTCTTTATCCAGCATACGGAGACATTCACCTTCGGGTATCGACCCCGGGCGCATTTAAGTTGAGGTTCTTCGCCTATCCTTATCGGATAGGCTCAGAATGACAATTCTCGTGGTGTTTTTGTCAAAGAAATGAAAGTTATTCCAGAACCTTGTCCAATTGCCCGGCCGTCTTCAACAGGTCCAGTTGCGCCTGTTGCCGCTGGAAGTTCGCGTCCAGGTAAGACATCCATTTTTCATTTTCGTCCAGGCGGCCCTTCTCCACGTCGCGCAAATTCACCTTGCCCTCGCCGAATTGCGATTGCAGCACCGCCAGATTCTGCTGCGATAACTGCAACTCCAGCCGCGCCACCTCCTTCGTGGCGTCCGCCTGCTGCACCTTGCGCGATTTCTGCCGCACCTCGGCGCTCACCTGGCTTTTCGTATTGCTGAGATTGATTTTCGCGGCTTCCAGGTTCACCTGCGCCAGCGCCACATTGGCGCGCGTCTTCGCGCTGTAAATCGGCACGTTGATATTCACCCCGGCATTCAGGTTGTTGTAGCGGAAATTCCGCTCATTGATGACAAGGAAACTATTATTGAAATTGGATTTAGCCAGCACATCGTAAATCGTCACTAACTGAAGTGTCGGCCAGTATCCCTGTTTCTCTCCCTTCAGCCGAAGTTCCTTGCCCTTCACGTCCGATTCCGCCGCCATCAGCCGCGTATTGCTCTGCGCCGCCATGGCGATCAGGTTCGCGCCTTCCTGTTCCGCGGCGCCCGGCAACTCTTCCGGTGTCACGTCCATTGATTGATCCGCGGCGAGCCCCAACTGATTGCGCAAATAGACTTCCAGTTCGTCCTGGCGCCCTTCCAGTTGCAGGATGCGTTGCTGCACCTGCGCCAACGTCAATTGCGCTTTGGTCACTTCGACAGGCAGCTCGTAGCCTTCACCCTCGCGTTCTTTCGTGACGTCCACAATCTTGTCCGCGCTCTCCTTCTCTTTCCGCAGCAATTCCAAAGAGTGGCGCACCTTCACGAGCTCCAGATAACCCGATGCCACGCGCACCATCACCGCGTTCCGCGTATCCTCCAGCACCGCCCGTTGGGCCCGCACTTGCTCCTGTTGTTCTTTCGCCAGGCCCCGCAGCGGCCCGTTCAGGACTTGCTCCGTATAAGTCACGCTGAACAGCGCCGGCGGCCGTCCTCCCGGCGTTTCCGGCAATCCATATGTGAAGCCCGCTCCCGACCCCCCGTACAAATTGGGAAGGAATTCCGCTCGCGTGAGTTGCGCCGTGTCCTGCGACGCCTGCACCTGCAGCTTGGCCAGCTGAATATCCTTGCTGTTCGAGAGCGACAGTTCGACCGCGTGCTTCAGCGTCAGCACCACCGGCGTGGAGCTTGACACCGGCGCGACCGGCGCTTGCTGCGCCCGCGCATATTGCGGCACGATCGCCGCCATCAAAAATCCAAATGCCAAGCCTTGTTTCCAGGCCATGCCTTTTCCTCCAGTCACTCTACTCATAGCGCAGTGATTCGATCGGTTCCAAAACTGCCGCCTGCTTTGCCGGCAGCCATCCGAAGAAAAGTCCCGTCGAGCACGACACCAGGAACGCCAGCACCACGCTCATCGGTGAAATCGGCACCCGCAAATTTCCCGGCAGAAATTGCTGCACAATCACCGGAATGCCGATTCCAATCAAGATGCCGATTACCGCTCCACCGCCGCTGATCAGGAACGCTTCGATCAGGAATTGCCACATGATCTCGCGTTGCGCCGCGCCGATGGCCTTGCGAATGCCGATCTCCCGGGTACGCTCTTTCACCGTAACCAACATGATGTTCATGATGCCGATGCCGCTGATCAGCAATGCGATGAAGGCAATCACGATCAATACGATGCGCAGCCCCAAAGCGATGATCTTCGCAGTCGACAAAATGGCCACAAGCGTCTGCACGTTGTATTCCGCCTCCCTCGGATGGCGGCTCTTTAGCAGCCGGCTAATCTGCCTCTCAACAATAGCCACTTTTTCCGCCCCGCCCGTCTGCAACTGCAGCGTGCTCAAAACGTCCGTGCCGGTGTAATACTTCATCAGCGAAAACGGAATGATGACGGATTCCTTCTGCAATTCCGACAAGCCAAACGTCTCCGCACGCTCCCTGAAAACGCCCACGACGGTAAACGTGAGTTCCCCCATGCGGAGCTGCCGCCCGACGGGATTTTCCACCCCGAAGACCCGGTCCGCCAGATCCTTGGTGATCAGGCAAACTTTGCTTCGCGCTTCCATGTCCGCGAAATCGAAATATCGTCCGCGCAGAATAATCAGTCGCCGGATTTGCTGGTATCCATCGGTGACGCCGATCAGCCGCACCGGGCGCGTCCTTCCGGCAACCACCACCGCCATCGGCAGATCGTTGAATCCCGCCACGACCAACGCATCGGGAATCTGCGCCCTGGCCGCCGCCAGATCATCGGTGTTGATTTCGTAGCTGAGAGGTTGCGCCTTTTCGGGCGTCTTGATCATCTCCACCCAGACCAGGTTCGACCCCATCGCCTCAATCTGCGAAATCACAAATCTCTGGCTGGTCAGCGCCACGGTCACCACCAGCACGATGGAAGCGCTGCCGATGATTACGCCGATGGACGTCAGCACCGCGCGCACTTTATTGGCGCGCAAGGCGTCCACGGCCACCGCGACTGCTTCTCGTATGTGCATTTACGTTCCGAAAAACTTCGCTCAGTCTTTTCCGAGCTGCTTCAGCGCTTCCTGGGCCAGCTTGTACTTGCCGTTCAACTTCAACGCGGCCTGATATTCGCTACGCGCTCCGCCCGGATTCTTCTGGCTCTCTTGCAGCCGCCCGAGCCAGTAATGCGCGGCCCACGGGCGCGGGTAATCGGAATTCATCGGCGCAAGATGCAGGTAGTCCTTCAACAATTTTTCCGCTTCCGCGGGCTTCTCGCCTTGCAGAATCAACGCTACGCCCCGGTAGAATTTCCCGCGGGGATCGTGCGGCGCCAAGTCTTCTCCGGCCGCGGCCACCGCCAGAAGTTTTTCCGCATTCTTGCGCTGAACAAAATAGTCGCCGATGTCGTAAATGCGGTTGGCGGTCTTCGGCTTGCCGTCCAGCGCCTTCGCAAATTCCGCATCCGCCGCCGCATAATCTTTTTTCTGAGCTCTGCAGATGCCGGTGGCGTAATGCCCTTCCGCTGCGTCCATCTTCATCAATTTCTCGATCAATGGCTGGGCTTTCTCTTCTCCACCGCCCACCATTCCGGGCGCGGTGCAGTCATACTGGATCAAATCCTGCTGCGCATCAAAATTGCGCGCGTCCAACTGCACAGCCGCGTCAAATTCCTTTTGCGTCTTTCGCGCCAGCGAGTACGCGCTCAGCATGGACGCGTGATCCGCCTTCGCGCCATACGCTTCGCCCAGCCACCGGTGATAGTCGGAATCCTTCGGATTGATCGCGACGGCTTTTTCCGCGCTGTTCACCGCGGCATCGTATTGGTTCAGTTCCAGGTAGGATCTCGCCAGCAGGACAAAAATATCGCCGTTGTTCGGCTCGCTTCCCGCCGCGCTTTTCAGAATTTCGACGGCCTGGGTATACTCGCCTTTTTCAAACGCGCCCTTGGCCTTCTCCAGGGGAGTTTCCTCGGCGCGCGCCGCGGCGGCCAACGTCAGGCAAACCAGCAGTGCGCAGATGAAGTTAATTACTCGCACCGTTCCCGCCCGGAACGTTCGTCGTGTCCAAGTTCACCACCTTGACTGGCATGCCATCGCGAAAATCGGCATCGCCCGGCAGCGCCACTGTATCTTCCCCGGTCAGTCCGCTGACCACCTCATAATTTGTCGCATCCGCGATGCCTACCTGAATAGGACGCCTTTCCAACACCGTTTTCCCCACGCTGTCCTTCACCACAAACACGAAACTTTGCCCGCCAATCGTTTCCACGGATCCGCGCGGCACGGCCAGGACGTTCAGGCGTTCCCGCGAATTGATGCGCACGTTCACATTGGTGTTCGGCAGCAGCTCGAGCTTGGCGTTTTCCACCGAGCACAGCAGTTCGCCAACGCTGCGCGAGGAGTGTGAGACAACCTGCTTCGGTGTGATTTCCGTCCGTCCCGCCCAGGTCCGGTTCTCCAGTGCGTCCCAGGTAATTCTCACGGGCAAGCCTGGCTCCAGCCCGCCCATTTCCGGCTCATCAATGAACGCCCGAACGCGAACCTGATGCAGGTCCGCCATTTTCGCCAGCAGATCGCCCATTTTCACGTAATCACCGGCCTTGACCGGCAAGGCGTACAGCGTGCCGTCGGTTGGCGCTGTGATGCGTCCCTGGCGCACTTTGTCCTCAAGAACGGCCACGTCGCTCTGCGCCTGCTGCACGGCCAAATCTCCCCGCGAAGTGTCCAGGGAAACCTGGCGCTCGAATTCCTTCTTCACCGCCGTCACCCGATTCACTTCCGCTTGCGCCTTGCTCAGGGCCAATTCATTGGCGGCCAATTCGTCTTTCGTCGCCGCGCCCTCGGCCAGCAGACGAACCAACGAATCGTGATGCCGCTGCAGCCCGTCGCGGTCGCCGATAGCCTTCGCCAGGTCTCCATCCACGCGCGCGGCATCGTCCGTGCGTCCTCCGGCCTTGGCAGCGCGAAAGTCTTCCTGGGCGCGCAGCAGCCTGGACTTGGCATTTGCCAGTTGCGAAGAGGCGTCCTTCACATTTAACTCAAGAAGCAACTGTCCTTTCTTCACGTTCTGCCCTTCGCTGACGCTGACCTTTTCGACGAAGGTATCGAGTCGCGCGAAAATGTTGAATGGGGCAATGGGCTCCACCTTGCCGTTGCTGGTGATGGACGAAACGATGTTGTGCCGGAACGGTTTCACGGCCGATATTTTGGCCACCGGCTGGCGGCCGCTCACTTTAATCAACACGAACGCGACGATTCCCGCAAGGAGCAGGAGGAGCAGCGTACGGTTGCGCAGCTTCTTATCCATATATTCCTGAAACCCAATCCCCGTTCGCCATCAGGATCTGCTACACGAAGGAATCATCCGGCTTTCGCGGGCGCCTGTCGTTCCGGATTCCGAGAGCTGGCTTGAATTGTACTTCGAATGCTTAATCTAAAGTCTATCAGGAGGTAAACCATTTTCTCCACATGCACCAGTCTATCTATGAGATGCCCGGCGCGTGTTTCTGGATGCTGCCCGCCGCGGTTCAACGGGCGGCACGCTCCCCGTGGTAGAATGCCGCCATCATGGATGCCTCCGAAAGCGCGCGGCCTGAAGAGAAAAAGGGTGCCGCCGCGCCGCCCGAATCTCCCGTTCTGCACCGCGTCTGCATCCAGTGCAATAATATGTTCCGCGTACCCCCTGACAAATTCGATGCCAAACAGTGCCCGACTTGTCACAAAGGTTAAGACCGGCTTCCTTGTTTGCAGGCGTTTCCACATTCCGCGCGCGGGCTCGTTCCCGGCGGACTCTTTTCCATTGCTCTCGCATTTTCGAGAGCATAAGCCCGCGTGTCCAGGTTCCCAATCCAGGTTGAGGTTCTCCCCATGATCGAAACGCGTGGACTGACCAAATTGTTTAAAGACAAAAAGCGCGGCGAAATCCGAGCCGTGGACGGCGTGAGCTTCATCTGCAAACCCGGGCAGGTCTACGGGCTGCTGGGGGCGAACGGAGCGGGCAAGACCACCACGCTGCGCATGCTGGCCACGATTCTGGAGCCCAGCGACGGCACGGCGACTGTGTGCGGCCACGACGTGGTCGAAGCGCCGCAAAAAGTCCGTGCCAACGTGGGCTTTCTCTCCACCGCCACCGCGCTCTATCCGCGGCTGACTTCGCAGGAAATGGTTGAATATTTCGGCCGGCTGAACGGCATCGATGAAGCCGAATTGAAGAAACGCGTGGATGAAATTTTCACGCGGCTGGACATGAACTCCTTCCGCGACCGCCGCTGCGACAAGCTTTCCACGGGCATGAAGCAGAAAACCTCCATCGCCCGCACGCTGATTCACGATCCCCAGGTGATGATCTTCGACGAGCCGACCCTGGGCCTGGACATCATGACCGCGCGAACGATTCTGGAATTCATCCGCGAATGCCGCCAGCGCGGAAAAACCGTTATTTTCTCGACGCACGTGATGAGCGAAGTGGAAAAGCTCTGCGACGTCATCGGCATCATCCAGTCGGGCAAGCTTCTCGCGGAAGGCTCGCTTGCCGCGCTTCGGGAGCAATACAAGGAACAGGACCTCGAGGAAATTTTCGTGAAGGTCGTCGCACCCCACTACAAGCCCGAGGAGGCCGCCTGACATGCCCCTGCAGAATATCGGCACCGTCTACCGCAAGGAGCTGACGGATTCGCTGCGCGACCGGCGCACGCTCATTTCCACGCTGCTGGTGCCTTTGCTTCTCTTCCCTATCCTCTCCGTGGGATTCGCCGCGCTTGCCGTGACGCTCGAAAAGAAAGCGAAGGAAGAGATCCCCAAGGTGATGCTGCTTGGCGGCGCGGACTCACCTGGTGCGCTGGAAGCTTTGCGCGCAAGCAAAAAGATCGAAGTCGTGCCGGCGACTCCGGACTGGAAAGACAAGATCATCAACAAGGAGATTCGCGCCGCGGTCGCGATTCCCGATGGGTTTGAAGCCAGCCTGGCGCAACAAAATCCCCAGACGGTCGAGATTTACAAATACGAAGGCGAGCTGAAGTCTTCCATCTCCGCGGATACGGTCGAGAAAGAGCTGAAGGACTACCGGGACAACGTGATCGAAGCCCGCCTGGATGCCAATCATGTGCCTTCTTCCATCCTCATACCGTTTCGCATCAAGCAGGACAACGTCGCTCCACTCGAAAAAGTCGGCGGAGCCGAGCTTGGAGGCATCATCGGCTACATGGTCATCCTGCTCTGCCTGACGGGAGGCATGTATCCGGCGATGGACCTGACCGCGGGCGAAAAAGAACGCGGCACGATGGAAACGATTCTTTCGAGCCCTATCTCCCGCCTCGACCTGGTCCTCGGAAAGTTTTTCCTGGTGCTCACCGCTTCGCTGGTTACCGCGGCGCTTTCGGTGGTCTCCATGGGTGTTTCGTTTTGGGGGATGCGGCAGTTGAAAGCGTTGGACGTCTCGAAGAATCCTGACGCGGCAGGCATGCAACTCCACATTGGATTCACCGCTGTTCTTTCCGTCTTCCTGATGGCTCTGCCGCTGGCGGTGCTTTTTTCCGCCGGGTTGATCACCATTTCGCTCTTCGCCAAAAGCTACAAGGAAGCGCAGAGCTACGTTTCTCCCTTGATGGTTCTGGTGATTATCCCGGCGGTGGCGGCGATGCTTCCTGGCGTCGAGCTCACCGCCAAGCTGGCGCTGATTCCGATCCTGAATGTCAGCCTGCTCTGCAAGGAGCTGGTCACGGGAACCTATCACTGGAACTTTATCGCGCTGATTTTTCTTTCCACCTGCGTTTACGCCGCCGCCGCGCTTTTCCTGGCCGTAAAAATGTTCCAGCGCGAAGACGTGCTTTTCCGCAGCTGATCCTCGTCTCTTTCCGTGTTGCCCGGGGCGAACACGGCCAATTTTTCCCGAACACCTTCGCGGGAAATCTCGTATGTTCTTTTGAGGCCCTATGCCGCGACGCCTGCTCCGGATTCTTTTGATCCTTCTACTGGTTCCGCCGATCATGGCCACCGTCATGGGCTGGCTGGTGGCGCCTTCGTTTCTTCACCCGGTGCGCCGTCCGCTGACGCCCGGACTTATCCGCGAAGCCGACGCTTCGTTCGCGCACAGCCGCGCGCAGCGCGAAGATTTCAATGTGACCGCGCCGGATGGCGCCGAACTTCGCGGCTGGAAGGTGCGACCGCAAGAGCCCAACGGTTCCTGGGTTCTGCTTTTTCACGGCGTGGCCGACAACCGCGTGGGCGCGATCGGGCAATCCGAGATTCTGCTGCGTGCGGGATACAGCGTGGTGATGATGGATCAGCGAGCCCATGGCGAAAGCGGTGGTGCGATGGCCACTTACGGGTGGCTGGAGCGCGACGACACCCGGGCGGTCGTGGACGCGCTGGTCGCCTCCGAGCACCCGATC